>Ga0315547_1000021_pt1 | contig 224631 bp, 216 predicted proteins | sample SalMarSW160240MG_2_FD_202542 | JGI IMG/M metagenome (GOLD analysis project Ga0315547, IMG submission 202542) | Salt marsh sediment microbial communities from the Plum Island Ecosystem LTER, Massachusetts, United States - Salt Marsh Sediment SW1601-240 ... | reverse complement strand
AGGGGACATACACGTATAATGCCAGTGAGGTAGTGGACCTGGTAGCTACGGCAGATGCCAACTATCACTTTGTGAACTGGACCGGAGATGTAGGGACGATAGCTAATGTTAATTCAGCGACGACGAACATAACCATGAATGGGAACTACTCCATCGTAGCGAACTTCGCCATAGACCGGTATAACCTGACGATATCGAGCAGTGATGGAGGGAATGTAACGACGCCTGGAGAGGCGACATACAGCTATAATGCCAGTGAGGTAGTGGACCTGGTAGCTACGGCAGATGCCAACTATCACTTTGTGAACTGGACCGGAGATGTAGGGACGATAGCTAATGTTAATTCAGCGACGACGAACATAACCATGAATGGGAACTACTCCATCGTAGCGAACTTCGCCATAGACCGGTATAACCTGACGATATCGAGCAGTGATGGAGGGAATGTAACGACGCCTGGAGAGGCGACATACAGCTATAATGCCAGTGAGGTAGTGGACCTGGTAGCGGCGGCGGACGCCAATTATCACTTTGTGAACTGGACGGGGAATGTAGGTACGATGGGTGATGCTAACTCAGCGATGACGAACATCACCATGAATGGGAACTATTCCATCGTGGCAAACTTTGCGGTAACCCGGTATAACCTGACGATATCGAGCAGTGATGGAGGGAATGTAACGACGCCTGGAGAGGCGACATACAGCTATAATGCCAGTGAGGTAGTGGACCTGGTAGCGGCGGCGGACGCCAATTATCACTTTGTGAACTGGACGGGGAATGTAGGTACGATGGGTGATGCTAACTCAGCGATGACAAACATCACCATGAATGGGAACTATTCCATCGTGGCAAACTTTGCCATAGACCGATATGACCTGACCACCTCAAGCACTGCTGGTGGTAGTGTAACCACGCCTGGTGAGGGTATGTTCACGTATGATGCTGGGACGGTGGTAAACCTTGTGGCTACGGTAGATGCCAACTATCACTTTGTGAACTGGACCGGGGATGTAGGGACGATAGCTAATGTTGATGCTGCCTCCACCACGATAACCATGAATGGAGACTACTCTATCGTGGCGAACTTTGAGGAGCTACCGCCGGTAACATACAACCTGACGATATCAAGCACTGCTGGAGGTAGTGTAACGACGCCTGGAGAGGCGACATACAGTTATAATGCCAGTGAGGTAGTGGACCTGGTAGCGGCGGCGGACGCCAACTATCACTTTGTGAACTGGACGGGGAATGTAGGTACGATGGGTGATGCTAACTCAGCGATGACAAACATCACCATGAATGGGAACTATTCCATCGTGGCAAACTTTGCCATAGACCGATATGACCTGACCACCTCAAGCACTGCTGGTGGTAGTGTAACCACGCCTGGTGAGGGTATGTTCACGTATGATGTTGGGACGGTGGTAAACCTTGTGGCTACGGTAGATGCCAATTATCACTTTGTGAACTGGACAGGAGATGTAGGGACGATAGCTAATGTTGATGCTGCCTCCACCACGATAACCATGAATGGAGACTACTCTATCGTGGCGAACTTTGAGGAGCTACCGGTGGTAACATATAATCTGACGACCTCGAGCACACCTGGAGGGAGTGTAACGACGCCTGGTGAGGGGACATACACCTATAATGCCAGTGAGGTAGTGGACCTTGTAGCAATGGCTGATAGTGGTTATCAATTTGTGAACTGGACAGGAGATGTAGGGACGATAGCTAATGTTAATTCAGCGACAACGAACATAACGATGAATGGAGACTATAGCATCGTGGCGAACTTTGAGGAGCTACCGGTGGTAACATATAATCTGACGACCTCGAGCACACCTGGAGGGAGTGTAACGACGCCTGGTGAGGGGACATACACCTATAATGCCAGTGAGGTAGTGGACCTTGTAGCAATGGCTGATAGTGGTTATCAATTTGTGAACTGGACAGGAGATGTAGGGACGATAGCTAATGTTGATTCAGCGACAACGAACATAACGATGAATGGAGACTATAGCATCGTGGCGAACTTTGAGGAGCATCTGCCAAAAATTTGCGTCAGCTCTTCTAGCCTACCTTTGACAGCTGCGCCAAATATAACTGTTACCGCCACTTACACTATAACTAACTGCGGTGGTGGCACACTGAACTGGGACTCCTCAAATGTAACCTATGTCCCCAATGGGAACATGAGCTGGTTTAGCCAGAACATCACCAGTGGTACCCTTAATGCCAGTGAGTCTGATACGGTGTTGGTAACTGTTAATACCACGGGTTTAGAGGTAGGAACTTACAATGCCTTTATCACCATAACTGGTAGCACATTTATCCTTCCGATAATCCTGGAGGTTAAGGAGCCTGGTACCGATATCGATGTAATGAGAAATCTGCCTGGCAATGCGTTAATGCCAAATGAGACATATCCCGGCGACACATTCGATGTCTATGTGAATTTCACTGCGGGGGTGGATGACTTCAACGCCATCGGTCTAACCGACGTTGCCCCCGATGGATGGACGGTGCAGGTTGATAAGACCTGGTGCACCCCAACACCCTATTCAGTTGAAATGAGGGGCAGCAAGGTAGAAATTCTGTGGTCCGGGCCTTTCTCCAACGGCACTAACTTTAGTGCCTTGTATAAGGTAACCGTCCCCCTTACTGCTGCACCAGGAATCAATCTCTTCCCCGATTGCGACATTTCCAGGGCCTGGGTTGAATACTACTACAACGAGTATGGACCATATAAGTCGTGCGTGTGGGGAGATTATGAAATGATGATAACAGTCCCCAGCGATATAGTGGGAGAGACACGTGATGTCAATGCTAACCCGCTATCTGATGTAGAGGTTTTGCTGTATAAACAAGGTGAGGGGTATAAGAGATGTGATTATAGCACCCCGGACTACAGCAACACCGCGTACACAACAGGGATGTTTTGGCAGCACGCTACCAAAGCCCTGTATTACGAGATAAACATGGTGGGCATGACTATGTTAGGTGATTACTACATAAACCTGTCAACGCCCGAGATATTAGCCGCGGGCTACAACTTTGATTTCGAAGGTAATTATGGGCTTGTCCCCAGGGCGTGCGACATGTCGTATGCTCTTAAGAGTGTTAATCTGTGGCTATCCCCACCGGCCCTCGAGTATGATATCTATGGAAAGGTTATCAATGATTGGGGTATCGATGAGTGGAAGGCCATGGATTCTATTCACTCCTGGCAATATCCTAGCTAAAATTCGCTGGGCAGTCGTGTCCACACCTAGCCCAAAGCGGCTCCGTTTGGTATAATTAAAGAAAGAAATGCGATTATGTATATTGTCTGTTGCCATGCTAGCCTTGGCGGTGGTTGTTGCCCTCTCCGTGGGCATGGCTTTGGCGCAACAACCCAATCCCGGCAGAATTCTGCCTGGTAGCGTCCAAAGAGGGGAGACATTCAATGTCACCGTAACCTTCACTTCGCCTACGGAGCAGTTCAATAATGTGTTCCTCGCTGACCTTGCCCCTGATGGCTGGAATGTGACTGTTGATGCGGCATGGTCCACCCCGCATGCCGATAACGTGAATGCTGCGGGCAATAACGTGACGTTCGTCTGGACTGGGCCCTATAGTGAAGGCACTAACTTTACCGCATTGTACAAAGTGACTGTTCCCAATGATGCCGAGCCGGGAACTTATATCTTTGCTGGCAACCTCCGATATTATCTTGGCGGTGGAGAACCTCAGGCTGACCCCATAGCGGGAGATTCTGAGGTAGAAGTTGTGTTAAGACCGGAGATATCCTTCAGCCCGGCGAACCTTAGCTTCAGTGCCGTTAAAGGCGGCGCAGACCCGGCGAATGAGACACTTGAGATATGGAACTCAGGAGAAGGGACACTCAACTGGTCGCTGAGTGACGATGCTGCCTGGCTTAGCGAAATCCCGATGAGTGGCAATTTCACAGGCGAACACGACAATGTGACGGTAGCGGCGGATATAACAAATATGTCTGCTGGAAATTACACTGCCAACATCACGATAAGTGCCGCCGGGGCGAACAACACTCCACAGGTCGTTCCGGTGAGCCTGCAAATTAGCCTGCCTCTGGAGATATCCGTAAGCCCGTCGAATCTGAATTTCAGTGCTGTTAAAGGCGGCGCAGACCCTGAAAATAAGACGCTGGAGATATGGAACTCAGGTGGAGGGATGCTCAACTGGACGCTAAGTGACGATGCTGCCTGGCTCAGCGAAGCCCCGATGAGTGGCACCTCCAGCGGTGAGCATAATAATGTGACGGTAGCGGCGGATATAACAAATATGTCTGCTGGAAACTACACTGCCAACATCACCATAACGGCCCCCGAGGCGAACAATACTCCACAGATGGTTCCGGTGAACTTGCATATTAGTGTGCCACCGCGGTGGATATCCTTCAGTCCGGCAAGCCTCAATTTCAGTGCTGTTGAAAGCGGCTCAAATCCGACAAACCAGACGCTTGAGATATGGAACTCGGGTGAAGGGATGCTCAACTGGACGCTAAGTGATGATGATTGTCCCTGGCTCCGTGAGAGTCCCATAAGCGGCAACTCCACAGGTCCAAGCGATAACACTTCGGTAGTTGTTTCCGTTAATATAGCAGGTATGTCTGCTGGAAACTACACTGCCAACATCAACATAAGTGCCCCCGGGGCGAATAACACTCCACAGGTTGTTCCTGTGGGCCTGCATATTAGCGTACCACCGCCGGGGATATCCTTCAGCCCGGCAAGCCTGAGCTTCAGTGCTACGGAAGGTAGTTCAAACCCGGCAAATAAGATACTGGAGATATGGAACTCGGGTGGAGGGATATTCAACTGGACGCTAACCGATGACGCTGCCTGGCTCAGTGAAATGCCGGAAAATGGCACTTCCAGCGGTGACCATAACACTGTGACTGTATCAGTGAATATAACAAATATGTCTGCAGGGGATTATTCGGCCAACATCACCATAAATGCCACCGAAGCGAACAACACCCCACAGGTCGTTCCGGTGAGCCTGCATATCAGGGCACCTGGCGGTGGTGGCGATGGAGGTGGCGGTGGTGGTGGTGGTGGTGGTGGCGGCAGCCTCTATCTCGACATAGACATGCTGGGAAAGATAACCAGGGTGAAAATCGCATATGCTACTGGCACAATTCTCAAAGACGTTGTGGTATCTGACTTTAATAACACCAACTTCCTGGAGATTGAACGTGGCACCAGGGTGATTTGTGATGGCACTAACAAACCGCCAAAGGTACTGGTGATGAGTGTGGCAAACCAATCACCGCCGGCGCCGGATGGTTCAGTAATAATCGGTTCAGTTTATAACTTAACCGGCAACTATACTTTAAGCTCTTGCGGCAATCGCAACACGCCACATTGCTGCTCCGGTGTTACCTTCGACCAGAATATCACAGCAGTGTTGAGCTATGACCCCAATGAGCTGCCGGAATCTACTGCTTCGGTGGCTGTTGCCTACTATGATACCGAACAGGGCAGTTGGGTTGGTTTACCAACCATTACAGGTCGTGTAGCTGAGATTGGTAAGGCAACCGGGCTGATAAAGCACTGCAGCACAGTCGCCATAATAGCAGAACTTGCTCCTGCTCCTCCCCCAGCCAGTTTTGTGGTGGGTGCCTTAAATATTGCGCAAAGCCCGCAGGTATGGAAAAACATCTTCGTCGGAGTGACAGGAGAGAATGTTACCATCACTGCCAATGTAGCCAATAACGGTGGGGAAGAAGGCACTTATATTGCTGAGTTGAAGTTGAATGGAGAAACAGTAGATGCCAAGGAAGTGACACTGGCTGCAGGACAGAGCCGGCAGGTAACCTTCACTTTGTCCGGAATGGATTATGGGCAATATGAGGTAGAAGTCGCCGGGTTGAGTGGAGCGTTCACAGTGTCACGCAGCATCGATGGGTGGTCTATCTTTGACATAATAGCCGGCGTTGGCTTGATTACCTGGGGAGCGATTTGGGGCATAAGGAGGTGGAGGAGAAAACCGGCACAGCCAGCACAGCCGACACATAGTGAATAACCAGGCTCCTGACCTGGTTATTGCTCTACAGCGTCATCATCGCTCAGCCAATACTGGTGGACGATAGTAATCGGTACGATCGTCGCCGGTATTTTGGTTTGCTTCCTGTGGGGGAAGGAGAGCGAAAACAATAGATTGTCTGGCAGCATCTCCCCCTGTTTTAAATGGGGCAGATAGTTGCGGTTATCTTGAGCATGACCTTGTATAATATGCTTACCTTTGTTTGCGATGGCAAGTATGGTATAACAAACATTTTCTCCAGGCTGGGTATTTACTTTTGTACTGGAGTTTCATTATTATGATACAATGAGCCAGAAATGGGGAATGCTATTTTGTGTGGTGAGAGGGCTTGAGATTGCCACGCCTTCGGCTCGCAATGACAGAGAAAAAGATCGCAATGACGCGCCTTATGTCATTGCGAGGCACAAAGTGCCAAAGCAATCTCACGCTATAATGGTGCAATGACAGAGAAGAAAGGCGCAATGACGAATAAAAAGGTCGCAATGACAAACAAGGGGGGTTGTTAAATGAAGTTACTGCCACGGTTAATCATTGCTTTGCTCATCTGTCTTATAGCAATCCCGGTTCTTGCTGTCCCTGAGCAAGTTCAGGCTGCTTCGAGTATCACGCTTTACCCTGAATCAGGCAATGTGGGACGCGAGGTGACTATTCGGGGATATGACTTCAGTTCCCATGAAGACGTGGATATCTATTATTGTGTTGAGGGCTCTGACTGCTTTGACGGCGAGCTGATAGAGGAAGATTTCGATGTTGGTAGCGATGGCAATTTTACATATAAGTTTCATATTCCTGAGAGCTGCAGTGGTAAGCATTATATTTGTGTTTGCTATACCAGCACAAGCTGCGCGAAAGAGTATTTCACCGTGGAGCCAATGATTGAGCTGGACCCTGATGATGGGTTTGTGGGAGACGAGGTTGAGGTAACCGGCACCGGGTTTGCCGAGGACGAGGAAAACATTAAGATAAGGTATGATGACGATGTAGTGGAGCAAGTTGAGGAAGCGGAAACTGACGAGTATGGCACCTGGACGGCAACCTTTGACATTCCTGAATCTGTCAAAGGGAAGCATGATATAGATGCTAAAGGTGACGATACCGCTTATGCAGACGTCGATGAGGTCGAATTCACCGTAAAGCCGCGCATAAGCTTGAGTCCGACATCGGGCTCCGTGGGAGATATCGTCACGGTAACCGCCACGGGATTTGAAGATGAAGAGGCGAATATCAAGATAAAGTATGATGATGATGAGGTGGAGCAGATTGAAGAGGCGGAAACCGATAAGCTTGGCAGCTGGAGCGCTACTTTTGAGGTACCGCCTAGTGTTAAAGGAAGCTATAAAGTAGATGCCTCAGGTAAACATACCAGCTATTCCGAAGTTGACGATGTTACCTTCAAAGTAGCTCCAGGGATGAGCTTGGCGCCGACAACGAGTTCCACCTCTCCAGGCTATGTGGGCCTGACTATAACTGTAACCGGCGGTGGCTTTGAGCCTGGTATCTCACTGACCATTATTTATGAGGATAAGACAGCCAGCACTGTTACCACCAGTGATGGCAATTTTCCCTCTACCGGTACTGTTATTTTTGAGGCTAAAGGAATGCATGGTGCACAGGAGGTAGTTGTGGAGGGCATGCCAGAAGTCAATGCTATCTTCTTTATGGAGGAGAACCCGCCACCGGCTCCAGAGCCTCTCTTGCCAGCAAATGGCACTGGAGTTGGCTTTGTGGGCAAGGTAGCTCCCACATTTGAATGGTCCAATGTAACTGACGCGAGTGGCATCGCCAGCTACGAGTTGCAGATATCCACCGATAGCATAAATTTCACTGCTCCTGTAGTTTCTCTCTCCATCCCCAGCGAAAACGTTACCGCTCTCGATGACACTATCGCTTATGCTTTACCTAAAGAGCATGCCTTGTCCGGCGGCACCTACTATTGGAAAGTCAGGGCTGTAGACGCCGCAGCGAATGAAGGACACTGGACCATTATCCAGTCTTTTCATACCGGGCGGTTGCCATTATGGGGACTTATCGCTATTATAAGCTTAGCAGCGGTGGGTGTTGGTGTCCTGGTCTGGTTTTTTGTGATAAGGCCACGACGTTATTATTACGACTAATGCTATTAGGAGGTAACAGATGAAGCTAACAGTTATCGGATTGGGGCAATGCGGTTGTCGGATTGCCGACCAGTTTGCCAGGTTAAATCTTAAGGCGCGGACGGAGCGCAAGGCAGTCATTGCTCCGCATGTCCTGGCGGTGAATACTGACCAGGCTGACCTTACCGGATTGCAGTATGTTAAGAACGATTACATGCATCGCATACTTATTGGCTTGCGTCAGACACTGGGACATGGTGTTGGCAAGATAAATGAGCTTGGCGCCAAGCTGGCTAAGGAGGATGGCGATAAGGTGATGGATGCGATAAGGGCGGAGCCAAGGTTTTATGAAACCCATGGCTTTATGATTGTCGCTGGCGCTGCCGGTGGCACTGGCTCGGGAGGGATACCGGTGATCGCCAGGATGATTAAAGAGCGATATCTCAGCAAGCCCCTTTTTGCCCTTATTGTCCTTCCTTTTGAGCATGAGCAGTCAACTGAAGATCGAAGTGTTTACAATACTGCCACCTGCCTTAAATCAGTCTACGATGTAGTGGATGCTGTTTTCCTGGCGGATAACCAGAGATATGTCAGAAAGGACATGAGTCTGATAAATAATATGGAAAAGATAAACCGGCAAATCGCTGAGCCTTTTTACGATTTGTTATGTGCTGGCGAGGTAACTAAGGGTAAGTTCGTGGGTTCAAGGACAGTGGATGCTGGTGATGTGATTGCCTCTATTGAAGGGTGGACCACTGTTGGTATCGGGAGGACTGTGCTCCCCAGTTTTCGCTTCCCCTGGGAGATAAATAAGAAAAAGTTCCGTGATAAAGCTTTGGAGAGCTTCAGGGGAACGCAGGCTATGGATGCTACCTTGAGTGAACTTTCCATCGACTGCAACCCCAGGGATGCCGGCAAAGCGCTGTACATCATCGCCGGGCCGGGCAGAGAGATGAACATGGATATGGTGAAAAACGTTAGTGGCTATATTAAAGAGCTTTCCCCGAATGCCATGATAAGGGGAGGCGATTTCCCTGCCGAAAAGCATTTCATTGATGTTGCCGTGATATTCTCGCAGCTATCGTTTGTGCCCAGGGTGAGGGATTTTTATGAGCAAGCTACGGCTTACGCTGCGCAATATGAAGGGCAGTTATCGGAAACTAAGAAGAGAATAGATGAGTTAAGCGTTTTGAGCAAGGATTTACCCAACCTGTTGGGTGAGTAGTCAACAGCCAGCGGTCAGTAATCAGCAGTTAGCCAATGGCTGAAGGCTGATAGTTGCTAAATTCAGTTTTGAATTTAGATATCAGGATTTGTTTAGGGTTTAGTGCTTAGTATTTACGATTTCAAGCTTGGGTTCTTACATTTTAATTTGTCATTTTGACTTTTTATGTTTGATTTTTAATATTGTTTGGGATTCAGAGCTTAGAATTTAGAAATTTTTGGTTAACTATAATCTCTGGTTGAGCCTTTAGCGTGGCGAACTGTGGATTCTTTAGCAGCGACTGTTAGCAGGGCAAGGCTCATTAGAAAATCATCATGTCCCTCCCAGGGCGGAACATAGAAATTTACCGTCTGATTGGGTCGATATTGCGCCTTTGCTTTTTCCAGTTGAAACATCGTCTCCCGATACTCCCTGGAACCGTCCTGCTGGTATAGCTTTAGCCGGTTTGAATTTATGTAGGATAATAGCTCGAATCCCAGTGCGGACTTGCTCCTCTGGGTGAACGTGAATGGAATCACCTTGCTACCCAGCTCCTTCTTCAGGAAACTGGCTACAGGCTGACCAAGCCCGGTAGCATCGACAGCAATGCGATGGCAATTCCATATGTTCTTTAGAATTTCCACCATTTGTGGATATAGCTGGCTATGGGTTATCCCTGTCCATTGATACTGCTCCACTATCCTCAATACTGGCAATCTGTTGGGCATATCTACCTCAGCGATGGTGATAACGGTGGAATCCTGGCTCCTTTCCCTGTCATTGCGAACCCTTCGCTCCTTGTCATTCTGAGGGGTAAGCCGAAGCCCTGAGCGTAGCGAAGGGGAAGCGACCGAAGAATCTTGCTCAGGACGGGCTCCGCGCAGCAACGACATTTCCTGCGTGGCTTCTCCAGCCAGGTCGACGCCAGCGATATACAGAGTTCCTGCTTTATGGGGCGACTGTAGCCTTTGATGACTCCCTATCATCTGAGCTATTTGCTGCCGGGATAGAAACCTTCCGCCGCCTTTGATGGGCAACAAGGCATATTGAGTCCTGAATAGCGGGTGGTCTTCGCCAAGCCTCTCCCTCTCCTGAATAACATATCTGCCATAATCCCGGTTGTATCTGGTTATTTCCTGCCAGTCATACCTGAAGTGCCGTTTTATCCCGTCTATTCTTTCCAGCTCCAGGTTGTTCTGCTTTATCTCCTCCAGCAAGGTGTCATCATCCCAGGTTGTGCCGTAATGGATGCAGGTGACATTGGTGGCTGAACCCATAGGGCGGAACTCTTTGTTGTATTTTTCTTTTGCGACGTCCTGGGATTCGTCAATTTCTAACAGGATATCAGCGGTGTGTCCTACCACTGAAGATGATTCCTCCGCCGATAAGAATATCGCCTTGGCTTCGCCTAGCTGAATGATGTATCCCATTTGGGAGTGGTATAATCCATTGAAGCCAAAGTCATCGAGTCTGTCCTTTAATCTGGCCATGGAGATTATCGTCTGTGGCTTGAAGGTGGGGGAGCATTTAATCAAGTTTCCGCCTCGAGCCATATAAAGCGTGAGCAAAAGCAATTCCAGATGGGCTGATAGTTCGTTTTTCCCTCCCTGACGGGCAATCTCCACTGAAAAGGTCAAGCCCCTGTGGCTCTGGATGGAGTTGAGCACTGCTTTAGCTACTTCTTGCTGGTAGGGTCTTAGTTTCATAGCGGCAATTCCTGAAAGGGCAAAGATCAAAAATCAAAATGCAAAATGACACAGAAAAATTAAAAAATAAAATATCTTTGCATTTTGAATTGTAATTTTAATTTTTTATCTTTCATTTTTGATATTGTTTAGGATTTTAGTCCGACATTTATCCCCAGGGGTAAAGCAACCTCGGTGAGCACCTTGGCAATGGCTTCCTTAAGCGAGTTCTTTTGCTCCTTGCTGGTCTGGTATCTGACCTTGACCAATCTGGCAATGGTATTGGCTGCCTTGAGATGGAGGTCGATTCTCTGTGGCTGATCCTTCGCTAATTCCTTGAGCTTAAGCCTGAGTAAAGCGATCTCATCGTCAACGCCTTGTATCTGGTAGGCTTCGTCAAGTTCTAGCTTCTCTGCTTCCTGTAACGCTTTGGAGTAAAACCCACGGTGGTCACCTTTGCAGGCGTCTTTTCTTGTTCCTTGTGGCATGACAGTTTCGTAATTTTCTAAGGTTTAATGAATCCTTGGTTTTCTCCTGTGTTGCCTTTATCAAGCCATAGACAAGGACATGAGCAGCCAGATTGTAATCCTGTTTGTCTAACGCTATTCTTAGTAGCTTCACTGGCGGCTATTTTAGCACTTGTGTTCTAGGAAAGCAACAGGATTTTGGCGGCTTTTATTACGCTAGCCTGTCCTGCCGAATTCCCTTTCCAATTGATATGAGGTTAGCTGAATCATGGTTGGTCTGCCATGAGGGCACGTGCGTGGTTGATTTGCTTGCTCCAGCTGTCTTATCAATTCCCGCATTTCATCATTGCTTAGCTGCTGTCCGGCTCTGATAGCGCTATGGCAAGCGAGTGATTGGGCTATTTTCTCCTCCCATGAGGTTACTTCTTCTTTGCTGTCAAGATTGCTGAATAGTGTGCTCATTACCTCGTCGAGGTTTGCTCCGGTGGCTAATGCCGGTATGGTTCGTATTAAATAGCTCCTGTCACCGAATGGCTCAATGTCAAAGCCAAATTGAGCCAGCATATCTTTATTGGTTTTCAGGATTTCTTCCTCTCTGGGATCAACGTCCATGGTTATTGGCTCAAGCAAGCCTTGAACCTCGACTTCCTGTGTTGCCCATTGGGCCAATATCCTTTCATAAAGTATCCGCTCATGTGCTGCATGCTGGTCAATAAGGTAAAGCCCTTCGGGACCTTCAGCAGCGATATATGTGTTGCTTAGTTGTCCAATGACATGCAAAATAGGTAGGCTGAGAGTGGGTAACGGGGTAGCGAAAGTTGGCTCTTTATCGCTCACCATTGACAGGCTGTGTTGCTGATACGAACCGGTCATCGCAGGCATGGCTATCGGCTTTGCCATGGATGCTTTGCCCAGCGCTTCCCCTACTGCCTTTTCCACGGTAGCGAAGACAACTTGTTCATGGTGGAACTTAACCTGGGCTTTGGTGGGATGGACGTTGACGTCGATCTCCCTGCCGGGCAATGATAGATTGAGTATTACTAAGGGATGCCTGCCTTCCATCAGTAAGCCGTGATAGGCTTGCTCGGCTGCCTTGGTTAATAATGGACTGCGTATCCAGCGGCGGTTTACGAAGAAGCTGACATAGCTACGATTGGTTCGGTTCAGTGACGGCGAACTAACCAGTCCGTTAACTCTGGCAAAAGCGTTCTCTTCCTCCACCTGTAACATCCTCTGAGCTACCTCTAAGCTATATATTTGGCTGACCACGTTCCGTAAATTTCCATCGCCCTGGGTGAATAAGTTATTTCGTTTGTCGGTAACCAGGCTGAACCTGACTTCAGGGAAGGCGAGGGCATATTCGTTCAGTAAATAGGAGATGTGGCTATTTTCCGTAGCTGCTGATTTGAGGAACTTGAGGCGCGCCGGGAGATAATGAAACAGTCGGCGTATCACTATAGTTGTTCCTTGCTGTCTGGCGCGACTTTCCCTGGCAGCTATCTCTCCCTTTTTCAAACATATGTAGCTACCGATTGCCTCTGAAGGTGCTCTGGTGAGGATTTCCACTTCAGCTACAGCAGCTATGCTGGGTAACGCTTCACCGCGAAAGCCAAGGCTGGAGATATCTTCCAGGTCAACCAGGTCAGCGATCTTGCTGGTAGCGTATCTATGAAAGGCGAGCTCTACCTCCGAGGCGGGAATGCCAGTTCCGTTATCGGTTACCTTGATTAACTCTATTCCACCGCCGTGCGCTTCAACATTAATCTCACTGGCTTGAGCATCCAGCGAGTTCTCCACCAGTTCCTTGACTACCGAAGCCGGTCTCTCAATTACTTCACCAGCAGCTATCTTTGAGACGACCTGGGGAGTCAGAACTTTGATCGGCATTATCTAAACTTTACACGTTTTCGTGTATTCTGTCAATAGTCTGGCTCGATTTTTCTTAAAGGAGCGAGGCTGAACAGAAGCTTCTTGACTCCCATTCGTTGAAAGGATACGGTTATTTCCTGGTCGCCTCTAATTGGGAAGCAATCTACCACGATTCCACTGCCAAACTTATCGTGATAAACCTGGTCACCGACGATCAACTCCGTTGGTTTTTCTTGGCTAACCGGCGGTGGGGCGGTTTCCTTCTCCCACAATCCTTTGGTGGTCACCAGTTGCGGTGGGATGTCCTCCAGGAACCGTGAAGGTGGGTTTACCAGACCACTGCCAAACAGGCTGCGACGATAGCTGCGAAGAAGATAGACATGCTTCTTAGCTCTGGTTATCCCAACATAACATAGACGACGCTCCTCCTCCATCTCGCCAGGGTCATCAAAGGATTTTCGGTGTGGTAAGATGCCTTCCTCCATGCCGGCGATGAACACCACTGGGAATTCCAGCCCCTTTGCCTGGTGTAGGGTGATCAATGTCACCGCATCAACACTTCCATCCAGTTCATCTGTATCTGACACCAGGCTCACTTTCTCCAGGAAGGCATCCAGAGCCTGCTCAGGGGAAGGTCCATCATAGTCTGAGGCAACGTTCCTCAACTCCATGATATTCTCCCACCGTTCCTCGCCATGTTCCTTATTCAGGATGTGTTCCCGGTATCCGGTGCTCTCCAGTATCTCACCCAGTAGTTCACCGGGATATAGTTCGCGACTTTTGGTGATAAGGTCATCAATAATGGTCGAGAGTCTGGTAATTGTGGGAAGGATACGTGGTGGAAAAACTTTCTCATCTACCATGTGTTTTAGGGCATGGTACAGGGAGATGTCATCGCTTCTTGCCTTGGCCTGGAGGTGAGCTACCGTGACCTGCCCGATGCCTCGCCCGGGAACATTTATGACACGCATCAGGCTTAAATTGTCATTGGGATTACGGATAACCCTGAGGTAAGCTAAGGCATCCCTGATTTCCTGCCGTTGATAGAAACGTGTGCCCCCGATGAGTCTGTAGGGCATCCCATAGCGAACAAAACTTTCCTCCAGCGCTCTTGACTGGGCGTTAACTCGATACATCACGGCAAAGTCCTTGAGCGATAGCTTTTCTTGGGTAACCAGTCTTTCTACCTCACTGACCACAAATTGGGATTCCTCGTCCTCGGTATAGCTTTCCACGAGGTTTACCAGGCTGCCCACTTCGTTTTCCGTCCATAGTTCTTTGGCTTTTCGGTTTACATTTTGCGAGATGATGTCTGAAGCCGCCTGGAGAATATTCCTGGTGGAGCGGTAGTTTTGCTCCAGAAGCACCACTTTGGCGTTGGGGTAATCTTTTTCGAAAGTTAAAATGTTGCGCAGGTCAGCAAATCTCCAGGAGTAAATGGATTGGTCTGGGTCACCAACCACGCAGATGTTTTCATATTTCCCTGCCAGCTGTTTTATCAGGGCGTACTGTGCTAGATTGGTATCCTGGAATTCATCCACCAGAATGTGAACATAGCGGGATTGGTATCTGCTCAAGATAGCGGGATGGTTTTCAAATAGCTGTGCTGTCTTCATCAGCAGGTCATCGAAATCCAGTGCCTCGCTTTTGCTCAATAAGCCTTGATATTGCTCATAAACTCTTTGAACTATTTCTTCAAAGTAGCTCTGCACTCGCTCCGAGTATTGCTGCGGGTTGAGAAGCCGACTCTTGGCGGAGCTAATCACGGATTGTATCGCATGGGGGGAATATTGCTTGGGGTCGAGATCTATGTCCTGAAGGCTCTGCTTTATGGCATTCAATTGGTCCTCGGCATCGTAGATGACGAATCTCGGATTAATCCCGATAACCCCGGCTTCTCGACGCAAAATTCGAGCACAGATGGCATGGAAGGTTCCCAGGGTCAATGCCTCGCTTGTCTGTCCTAATAGTTGCTCCAATCTCTCTTTCATTTCACGAGCGGCTTTGTTGGTGAATGTGACTGCCATGATGTTATGAGGTTTCACCCCACAAACTTTGATCAGGTAAGCCACTCGATGCGTGATTACCCTGGTCTTGCCACTGCCCGGACCAGCTAGAATGAGTATCGGCCCTTCAACAGTTTCCGCGGCCTCTCTTTGGGCGGGATTGAGCGTAGCTAGAATGTCCATGTGGGTGGATGAACATTATACCTCAACGGGGCTGAGTTTCCAAAGAAAACGAATTAAGCGGGGGGATTGGTGAAGTGTTCAACACGAGGAGAAGTGAAACATGTGAAACAAGCTTTCTTCATGCCCAATTTACAACCTTCTTAAGTTGTATTTCCCGCCTGCGTTTGGCTGGAGTTTTATTCTACTCCAAATGCAACAATAATCCTGTCCAGCATGTCGTTAATAACATCTTCTCGACCAAAGAAGTAGATAACGAAGCAACCAGAGTGTATAAGATAGCATGGCATAGTAGACTCACCCCACTCTACTTTCATTTCTTCCCACCAAGAAGGTAAAGTGTAAGAGCCATTCTTTAAGACAATACCCCCATAAGTTGAGTCCTGAAGTTCTTGGGTTTCGCTAATGTTAATGTAGCTTCTCTCGGCTGACTCCGTGTCTTCGTACTTAAGGATGGAGATATCCAGAACTAGCTTAAAAGGGCCATAGCCTGCTTTCTTTCCATCTCTCTTGGTGTAATAGAGCTCTGGAATAGCGCCACCAAAACCTTCGATAAATTTTTCTTCAGAAGCTCCTTGGGGCATGGCATATGGATCCATATCCTCTGCTGTCCACTTTCCTAACATGAAAGGCCAACTTTTAATCTGCGGACCAGCGTTGGCTGTTTCGTTAAAGACCTCATATGAACTCAAGGATGAAGGTATCACTAATTTGTCAGCCTCAGTTGGTTGTCCTTCATTACAACCAGGTAACACTGAAGTTACCAACAGAAGAACAACTACTATTCCGAATAGGAGCTTATTTCCTTTCATCCGCACACTCCTCAAATTAAAGTTTTTCTAACAGTAAGCGATTATAAATTTCCCAAAGAAATTAAGCAAAGGGATTAATATAAACTGGTATAATATGTCCTTTGTGTAAGCTTTGCTTCATATAAGGAGGTGCGATGCCCCAGTTTACCCATTTATTTGACCCAATCAAGGTAGGCAATGTAGAGCTCAAAAACAGGATGGTGATGCTTGCTATAGGAACAGGCTATCCCGAGCCTGATGGCATGGTTGGCGACCGCTTTATCAACTTTTGCGTTGAACGGGCGAGAGGAGGTGTGGGGCTCATCATTACCCCGTTTGCTCCCTTTGACATGGCGATTCCTGTCATTCCGGGACTATATGATGACCGCTTCATCCCTGGTGCCCGCCGGTTGACTGACGCCGTTCACGCCTACGGGACAAAGATAGCCCCTCAATTTCTGGGACAGTATTTCTGGGTGAATAAAGAAAATGGCTCGTTTGAGTTTATCGCTCCTTCAGCGGTGTTCAATAAGATGATTGGTACCACCCCTAAGGCTCTTACTTTGGAGGAGATTCATCTGCTTGTCGACGAATATGGAGAAGCGGGGCGAAGGACACGAGAAGCGGGATTTGATGCCATTGAGCTGCCCATGGGAATAGGATACCTGTTGAATCGCTTTATCTCTCCCTGCACCAATAACAGGACCGATGAATATGGCGGCAGTCTGGAGAACAGGATGAGATTTCCCCTGGAAATCATTGACCGCATACATAAACGTGCTGGCGAGGACTATCCCATTATCTGCCGTGTTTCCGCCGAGGAATATATGGAAGGGGGACATACCCTTGAGGACTCCAAAAAGGTAGTCTCCATCCTTGAGTCAGCAGGCGTCCAGGCTATCGATGTGGAGGCGGGGTGGCATGAATGCCCTGTTCCTCTTGTCGTGATGTCTGTGCCCCGTGGTGCCTTTGTCTATCTTGCCGAGGAGATTAAGAAGGTGGTCAATGTTCCCGTGGTAGCTGCTTATCGCATCAACACCCCTGAGCTGGCAGAGCAGATTTTAACAGATGGTAAGGCTGACCTTATTGGTCTTGGGCGTGCATTGCTTGCTGACCCTGAATTTCCCAACAAGGCGAAGGAAGGAAGGAGCGATGAAATTCGCTCTTGCATTGCCTGTTCCAATTGTCTGGATAACCTTCTCACGGGGTACAAAAGTGGAATGGCGTTGCCGGCATTTTGTTCCATAAATCCCAGAATGGGGAAAGAAGCGGAATACACCATAGAGCCTGCCGGGGTTGCTAAAAGGGTGCTCATCGTTGGTGGTGGGCCTGGCGGTATGGAAGCAGCTCGAGTGGCGGCGCTGCGAGGGCATCAGGTTAGCCTTTGTGAAAAAGGTGAGGAACTGGGTGGTCAGCTCAGGGTTGCTTGCTTGCCTCCTTACAAGGATGAGCTTGGCTCCTTGATAAAAAATATGGCTACCCAGCTGAGAAAGGCTGGGGCAGAAGTCAGGCTCAACACTGAAGTTACTTCGGAGGTGGTCGAGAAGGAGAACCCCGATGTGTTAATTCTGGCTGTCGGAGCTACACCGCTCATCCCCGATATACCTGGCGTGGAGCAAGACAATGTGGTTACCGCTGTTGATGTGCTTACCCGGCGCGAGGATGTTGGTGAAACAGCAATCGTCGTTGGCGGAGGGATGGTCGGCTGCGAAACGGCAGAGTTTTTAGCCAGCCTGGGCAAGAGAGTGACCATCGTGGAGATGCTTCCCAAAATCGGTAGCGATTATGGAGCAACTTATCGACATGTTGTGCTCAGGAGACTGAGGGAGACCGGCATCAAGATGGAGACCAATGTCATGGTGGAAGAGATAACGGATAGAGGGGTAAAGGCCAAGCGAGATGGTGCCGCCAAGTTCTTCCCCGGGGATACTGTGGTGCTCGCCGTAGGGTTCAAGTCCAACAAAGGGCTTGATGAGAAATTAAGAGGCAAGGTTCCTGCTCCGTATTCCATCGGAGATTGCGTTGAACCCCGCAGGATTAAGGAGGCTATCGAGGAAGGGTTCGTCCTTGCCAAGGAGATTTAGCCGTCGCTGTGCTCTCTACTTGGTCTAGATTGCGGAGCTTGTTCCGAGTAAAACGAGGAATCCCGCTCCTCGCAATGATAAAGGAAGGTACGCCCGGTGATGACAAGAACGGAGGTGAAGTGTCATTAGTCATGTGAACGAGTACATAATCTTTACCTCAAAAGCCTTTCCTGATATACTATTGACAGTATGACAAGATATAAGCTGCCAATTGAAATCCAGCTCCTTGAAGAAGGTTACTATCTTGCCACCAGCCCTGCTCTCCCCGGTTTTCTAGTTCAAGCCGAAACAGTGGAAGAGGTGCTGCGCCTGGCGCCTGGTGCTGCTCAGAGCTTGATTGAGGCAATGCGGGAGAAAGGGGTGCCTCTTCCCCAGGCACTGCAATCTATTGGCCCACCTTTTCATGTTGAACTCCTCGTGCCGGTATGACCTACCGCGTGTTGACCAGGAAACTCCGCAAGCTGAGCTGTGAGTTTCTCCGACAAGGTCCCGGTTCCCATGAAATTTGGTGGAACTCCATGAACAAACGCTTCACTACCATTCCCAAGAGCAGAGGTGACATTCCTAAAGGCACCCTGGCAGCTATTCTGCGCGACCTCAGCTTCACTATGGAAGACCTTGCCAGCAAGTAGCCTGTAGGTTTCAACTCCTGAGAACAACCCCCTGTCATTGCGAGCCCTGTTAGATGTTTACTATCAAACAGGGCGAGCCGAAGGCGTGGCAATGTCTATCGTATTACATCAACCATCATATAATCTTTCAGCGCTCCAGGCACCATGATGGTGCCATCAGCCTGCTGGTAGTTTTCCAGAACTGCGATGAAAAGGCGTGGCAAAGCCAACCCTGAGCCGTTCAGGGTGTGAACGAACTGAGGTTTGCCGCCACTTTCAGGCCGGTAACGAATATTTGTCCTCCGCGCCTGAAAATCGGAGCAATTACTGCACGAGCTGACTTCAAGCCATTCGTCGCACCCCGGAGCCCACATCTCGATGTCATATGTCTTGCAGGCGGCAAAGCCGAGTTCACCGCTGCAAAGTTCTCTAACCCGGTAAGGTATCTCTAGCTCTTGACCTACAGCTTCGGCATCGTTTACAAGTTTCTCCAATTCTTCATCGGATTTCTCAGGCTCGGTGAGCTTGTAAAGTTCCACTTTATCAAATTGATGTCCTCTCTTAATTCCCCTGGTATCCTTGCCTGCCGACATCTTCTCCCTGCGAAAGCAGGCGGAATAGGCGACATAATGGAGGGGCAACATTACGGCGTCCAGTATCTCATCGCGGTGCAGATTGGTTAATGGCACCTCAGCGGTGGGTATGAACCAGAAGTCGTCCTGTTCATCGTGGTACAGGTTATCGCTGAATTTGGGCAGGTTTCCCGAGCCCACCATGCATTCCCGCTTGACCATGAATGGAGGGTAGATCTCTTTGTACCCATGCTTGTTTATGTGTAAATCGAGCATGAAAGAGATAAGCGCTCGCTGGAGCTTTGCCCCCAGTCCTTTAAGAACATAGAACCGTGTCCCCGATAGCTTGACCCCCGTGGGTATATCCAGTATCCCCAGCTTTTCTCCCAGTTCCCAGTGGGGTAATGGCTTAAATGAGAAGCTCTTCGGCTCTCCCCAGCTGCGTACGGTGATATTGGATACCTCATCTTTCCCCAAAGGCACACTGGGGTGAGGTATATTGGGCAGCTCCAGTAATAATGCCTCAAGCTTTATCTTGGTCTGGTTGACCTCTTGTTGTAACGAGGAGATTTCGTCACCTATTTGCCGCATTTGAGCAATGAGCTGTTGCTTATCTCCGCCGCCCTTGCCTATTTGTTTGCTCATCTGGTTGTGTTTTGCTCTTAGCTCCTCGAACTGCTGCAGCAAGTTGCGATGCTGCTTATCAAGCTTCACCAGAGGAGCAAGGTCAAAGGCAATGCCCCTCTGCTCCAGAGCCTTTTCCACAAGCTCAGGACTTTCCCGAATAACTTTCATATCAATCATTTTGTTTTGTCTTCAACCCCTCTGTGTCATTCTGAGCCCTTCGGGCGAAGAATCTTTCAAACTGTTTACCTGCCTGCCGTCAACGGCATGAGATTGCTTCGCTGCCCCTTCGCTACACTCAGGGCTCTGGCTCACCGCAATGACGGAAGAAGCGGTGTGTGCGAGTGAGACTTTATCACTAATCACTTCCTTGTTTTGTCTTCAATTGCGGGAACAGAATAACCTCTCTTATCGAGCTTTGCCCGGTGAGTAGCATTACCAGGCGGTCGATACCTATCCCGAGCCCGCCGGTTGGTGGCATTCCATACTCCAGTGCCTCCAGAAAATCCTCATCAGCAATCTCGACTTCCTCATCCCCAACCTTTTCTCGCATCTGCTGCTTAAACCGTTCCCTCTGGTCTATCGGGTCGTTCAATTCAGTGAAGGCGTTGGCAATCTCAATCCCGTTGATAAATCCCTCAAACCTTTCCACCAGACGCTCGTTCCCTCGCTTTCTTTTCGCCAGAGGCGACATCTCTGCCGGGTAGTCAATCAGGAAGGTCGGCTGAATGAGGTTTGGCTCAACAAAGGTGGAAATGAGTTCGTCAACAAGCTTTCCCCTCCCTTTGTTCGGGTCAACCTCCATCCCCTTCTCCTCCATCTTTGACCGTAATGAAGTGGCATCGGGATAATTCTCAAAGTCTATATCGCAATAACTCCTAATGGCATCGCGCAGGTAAATTTTTTGCCATGGGGGAGCAAGGTTAATTGTGTTTCCATTAATGGCGATTTTAGTATCGCCGAGAACCTCTCGGGCAACGTAGCTAGCCATCTCCTCCACCAGGCTCATCATATCGTTGTAGTCGCTGTAGGCCTGGTAGCATTCAAGCAAGGTGAACTCGGGATTATGCTTAACCGAGATGCCCTCGTTGCGGAAGGCACGCCCTATTTCGTACACCTTGTCAAATCCACCTACTATCAACCTCTTGAGGTGCAGCTCCAGTGCGATGCGGAGGTAAAAGTCGCTGTCAAGTGCCTGATAATGTGTGGTGAAGGGAGTTGCCGCAGCTCCTCCTGCCTCAGGTTGAAGCACCGGCGTTTCCACCTCTACAAACCCACGACTATCCAGGAAATTCCTTATTGCCGTGATAATCTTACTGCGTGACATAAACATGTTCCGTGTCTCTTCGTTGGAAATGAGGTCGAGATGACGCTGCCTGTAGCGTTTCTCCACATCGACCAGCCCATGCCATTTCTCAGGCAGCGGGCGGAGCGATTTGCATAGCATGGTAAACCGGGATACCTCAAGGGTGATTTCCCCTGCCTTTGTCCTGAAAAGCTTCCCTTCAGCTCCAACGATATCGCCGATGTCAATTTCGTCGAGAAGTCTAAAATTCTGTTCACCAAGAATGTCATAGCGGAAACAAAGCTGTATTTTCCCCGAGCCATCGCGAATATCGGCAAAAGTCATCTTCCCCATGGAGCGCCGTGCCATAATGCGTCCGGCAAGGGAGATGTTCTCCGCTTTTTCCCCTCGCTCAAATAAAGCAACTGCCTCCTTTGCGGTGTGGCTGGGATGATAGCAGTGGGGATAAGGGTCTATCCCCTTTTCCCTAATCCTGCTCAGGCTTTCCAGCCTCTGACTGGTTATCCTCTCCAATCTCGAGCTCATCATATTTAACCTTCAAAATCTCCCTGGCTTGCTCTGCAAACCTCTCGGGGACCATTATCTTCACCTCTCCTAGCCCATCAACGGTGAATCCAAACACCACGCTGGAGCTATCATAGCTCAGCAAAACGGGAATTCCTTCGTTCTCCAATCGCCCCTTGATTATCTGTGCCTCTATCTGCTTGGCGCTGTAGATAGCAACTAGCTTCTCTTTTCCAGCCATACATTGCTATTGTAGCAGAAACACACCCCGAAGTGGTTCCTTCGACCATCCCACGTGAAATGTTTAGCTCCCGATGTAGTTCAGAATAGATGGTGGACACCTGAAAGAAAGTCAAAAGGCAAGAATCAAAATGCAAAATGACAGAGCAAAAATGGAAAAAGTCAGTATGAAGTTGAAGGCTGATAGCTACTAACTTGAGATTGCTTCGCCGAGTTCTCTCGCTTCGCTCGGGACAAGCCTCGCAATGACAGAAAGAGGCGGCTAATGTCTCATTAATCACATGAACGTGTATAACTTTTTGACATGCTACCAGTTCTTGTGTGATAGTATAATTATAGAATTCTTGCCAGGTATGATGGATATGCCAACCGTAGTAGTAGAGAACATTAAAGATAGCATCTACCATTCAATATCCAATATTTTCGATGCGTTTGGTGGTGCAGAGAGTTTAGTAAAAGGCAAAGCGGTATTCATAAAGATAAATGGCATTGATTTCAGAAAGCAATGTTATACCTCCCCGGAGGTTATATCAGCGGCGATCGATGTGATGAACAATGCCGGGGCAAGCAGAGTCTATGTGGTGGAAAACTCAACCCAGGGAAATATAACCCGGCTCATTTTCAAGGTGACTGGCATAGATAGAATCATAAAGGAAAGAGGTGCAAAACCGATATATCTCGATGAACAAAAGCCCGTTGAAGTCTCTATTGGAGATGATAGAATAAAATTTCCCAAAGTCCTCTATGATAATCTTATCGTAAACAGGAAGGATAATTTCTACCTATCTATTCCCAAGTTTAAGACACACAGCATGACTACGGTAACGCTTGGCGTTAAATGTCAGATGGGTTTTCCATACCACAAGGATCGCCCCACGAGGCATAATTTCGAACTGCATCAGTTTCTCGCCGATATCTATGCATTCATAAAACCCGATTTCACGCTCGTTGACGGCATAAATGCGATTATACATGGACATTACCCGCTGGAAAAGAAACTCGACCGGTATCTTGTCCCTTTGAATATACTAATTGGCGGAGATGACACGGTTGCCGTTGATACGGTGGGTGCCAGGATACTTGGATACGACATAGATGAGGTGAAGCACCTGAAAATTGCGTCAGATGCTGGACTTGGCTGCGGAGATTTGTCCAAGATTCAGATAAAGGGAGATATTTCTAAGTATAAAACAAAGTATTCCTGCGATATCATTGGAGATTTCCCTGAAGATGTGAAAATTGTCGAAGGGCAGGAAAGGGCATGCATAGAGGGATGTAAGAATAATACCTTGATGGTGCTTGAGATGCTCCATGTAGACCATGGTGGTCATGGGCCGTTTAATATCATATATGGAAAGGGAATCGATAAGGAACAAGTTGATAATCTTAACGATGGCCCTATTCTAGTTGTTGGCCCATGTGCTGTCGAAGAAGTCGGTGGTTATCTCTCTGATAAATATCCCGGCAAGAAAATCGTCATGGTTAATTTTCATAATGCTCTTGGCGCTGTCACAAGTGCATTGATGAAGTTTATGAAAATAAAATCAATGGATGTTGTACCGATGAATCCTATTTCTACGTTTCTGGTGTTCTTAAATGCCAAAATGCACGGTACGACTGCACAAACACCTCCCATCCTATAAAGTGAAGCTCTGGTATTAGCCAAAAGGCAAGAATGGAGCTTGTAGAAGGTTACCAATAACGAACTAGGTTCCACATTTCGATGAATTGTTGAGCCACAATCATCTGCAAGGTGAGGTGGCACTAGTCATATAAACGAGTACACGTGTTTGACAAGGATACGCTACAGTATGTTAATATTACCAGAACACCACTAATCTCTCGTATCATGCTGGGTTTGGGAAAGTAGCGGCGGGCGTACTAGCTAGAACTAAAAGGAGGGAGAACTTTTGTTAGGTATGCATATAGCAGGCAGGCAGGCTATATAGCAATTTTTTATGTATATTCAACTCATAATATCTTGCATTCTATCCTCAAAGTTCTATAAATCATCTCACTTAACCTGAGCAGCGTTTTCCCTCACTTAAAGGGTCTATGCGTATATATTATGAGAACGGAATTTATGCGTAATGATGAAGCCAAAGGATGGCATAGAGTTTAATTTAGCCAGAATCATACAAAAGGGTATCAAAATAGGGATAGATAAAGTTGATATCCACGGCTACTTAGGCTACGAAAGAGAACAGTGTCCACAGCCAAAGGTATTGTCTCTAGTAGATAGTCAAATACGCAGAGCATATGGACTTATTAAGCCTGCGGCCTATTATACGCTCAGGCCCATAACGAACGTTGGGAATTCCAAGATATCAGTGGATGGACTACTCTTTACATCCCGTAAGCTTGCTCGGATGTTCTCTGGTTGCAGCCAGGCTGCCATATTCGTAGTAACTATAGGCGAAGCATTAGAGAAGGAAGTTGCTCAACTAACAAAGGAGGGATTGATTCTCAAGGCATCAGTGTTGGATGCTGTGGGATCAGTAGCAGTAGAAAAAGTAGCAGATTGGTTTGACAGTATGCTTGGAAGCCTCGCTGCAGCAAATGGCGATAAAGTGAGCTGGCGTTATAGTCCTGGCTATTGCGATTGGGATATTACTCAACAGAAAGAGCTCTTTAGAGGACTTGATGGTAAGCCTACCGAAGTTAATTTAACCGATACGTGTTTAATGGTACCTCGCAAATCCATATCAGGCATTATGGCCATGGGGAAGTCCTGTAACATTTTCTCTGCATGCCGTTTTTGTAACAAGAAGAGTTGTCCCAACAGGAGGGAGGAATTTGTCGAATGACTGAGAAGCAAATAGAGGGCGGTAGTTACAAGCCTCTATCTAAAGAATCCGTAGAGAGAATTCATGAGACAGCGATGGCGGTTTTTGAGGAAATTGGTATCGCGGTATACTCCACAGAGGCTTTTGATTTATTCAGCCATACTAATGCTCATGTGGATGAGGATAGTTGGCGCGTAACGATTCCTCGCGAAACGGTCATGGATCTGGTTAGCAAAGCTCCGTCTGAAGTCACATTATACGCAAGGGACAGGAAACGCAACGTAGTCTTGGGTGGCACCAGGGTCTATGCGGGCACCGGGGGCACCGCTCTTAATGTTATTGACAGAAAGAACGGGCAGAAAAGGGTAGCCACATTTAATGACTTGAAGGAAATAGCCAGGCTTGTAGATAGTTTAGAGAATATCCATATCTTTATGTTGCCTGTCTATCCCAGTGATGTACCGGTGAAGAAGGTTGATATTAATCGGTTCTTCGCTGGTCTGGATAACACCAGTAAACATATTATGGGTGGGGTCTATACTATAGAAGGTGTAGAGCAAGTTATAGAAATGGCTCAAATCGTTGCTGGCACCAAACGTCGGCTTCGAGAGAGGCCCATTGTATCTATGATAACGTGCAGTATCAGTCCCTTTAAAATTGATTCTCTATATGGTGATATGCTGGTAGCTATAGCTAAGGCGGGGATCCCAGTGGTATGCCCTGCAGAGCCTCTGTGTGGGGCCACTTCTCCTGTGACCTTAGCTGGAACTTTAGTGGTGCAGGTTGTCGATTCTTTGGCTGGAGTGATAATCAGCCAGCTTGCTAACCCAGGTACACCAGTTATCTATGGCTCAGTGGCTAGCAGCACAGACTTGCGGGATATGAAGTATATCACCGGCTCTGTCGAAATGGGCTTGTTGAATGCTGCTGGTGCCCAGATGGCACAATTTTATAAGTTGCCCTTTTATGCTACCGGGGGCATGACCGACTCCAAGAGCGTCGATGCTCAGTGTGGTTATGAATCTTCCATCACTACTCTCCTTTGTGCTTTGGCTGGTGCTAATTTCATCCATGATGCTGCCGGGTTGATGGAATTTGCCCTCACTATGAGCTATGAAAAACTTGTGGTTGATAATGAAATATTGGGGATGGCGCTGCGTGCTGTCCGAGGCATAGAGGTAAGCGACGAAACCCTGGCCTTTGACCTGATCAAGGAAGTGGGCCCAGCAGGCAGTTTTGTTACTGCAAAGCATACTAGGCGGTTTATGCGTAACCAGCACTATCAACCCTCTCTGAGCAGCAGAGACAGCAGGGAGGACTGGGAGGCTGAAGGTGGAAAAAGCACCAGGGAACGAGCGGCGGAAAAAGTAAAGGAAATTTTGGCTAAAGAAGGCTATAGCTTGCCCGCCGATGTGAGAAGGCAAGTGCTATCGGAGATAACAGGCATTATAGACTGAGGTGGAGTGACATGCTGATAGTCGGCGAAAACATCAATGCGTCAAACAAGGTGGTAGGGCAAGCCATCAACAACAAGGATAAAGAGTTGCTGCAGAATCTTGCCAGGGATATAACTGCTGCTGGAGCCGATTTCATCGATGTAAATGCTGGCGTTGGCCATGGCTCCTGGAAGCATCCAGAAGCGGCTATGGAGTGGCTGGTGGAGACGGTCCAGGCAGTTACTGACAAACCGCTAGCCATTGACAGTGACCTGCCAAGTGTCATAGAGGCTGCCTTGGGCAAATTCCGTGGTGACAGGGTTATGATAAACTCGGTCAACGCCGAGCCAGAAAAGCTGGAATCTATCGGCTCCCTGGCGGCAGCTCACCAAGCTCTGCTGGTTGCGCTAGTTATGGGAACGGGAGGCATACCCAACAATGTCGAGGAGCGGCTAACCAACTGTGACGTGATAATGAGCCATCTAACCCGACTAGGCTTAGGAGAGGAGCAGGTATTCTTTGATCCCTTGGTGCTCCCCACTGCTGTGGATTCTGACCAGGCATTGGTTACGCTAAAGACCATCGAGGGAATAAAGTCCCGTTACCCATCAGCTAAAACAGTGATTGGGCTTAGCAATATTTCTTATGGGCTGCCCAACAGGCAGTTGGTCAACCGAGCGTTTCTACTCATGGCGGCTTACGCAGGGCTGGACGCCGCCATCCTTAACCCGCTTGATGCCAAAATCATGAGCTTCGTTAAGGTGGCCGATATGCTTACTGGGAAGGATACTGCATGCAAAGGGTATATTAAGGCCCATAGGAGGGGCCTCTTGGTAGATTAGCGAGGAGGAGCAAGATGCCCAGACAAGGAATCTTTATTGACCACCCTTATGAAAGGATGACAAAGGAGCAAATCAAGCAAATTCACCATGCCTCGATGCAGATTCTGAATGACCCCGGCATGATATCTTTTAATCGCGAGGCGGCGGAGATATTCAGTGCCAACGGCGCAGAAGTTACGCCAATAACATCTGCCGATAATCCCTGCTGGTTGCTAAGAATACCAGAGAAACTCGTTCTACAAGCCATCAGTACTGCACCTGAAATAGTCAAGTTAGGTGCCAGAAATAAGGATAACAGCCTTTTCCTGAATGGTGAAGAGCCAAGGGTATTCTTCGTTTCTGGCTCGGAAACCAATATCTGGCTGGATGTTGATTTCCCAACGTATGTTAAGAAATCTGACCCTGGTACTGAGATTCTGGTGCCCGAATTTCACAAGCGGCGTGGCACTGTTTTAGACCTTTGTCAGGCGGCTCACCTATGTGAGCATCTGGAAAGTCTGGATGCCTTCATTCGTTCCGTAAATATCCAGGATAAAGACATTACCGAAGATAACAAAGATGTTAATAAATTCTTTGCCTCCTTAAATAACACTACCAAGCATGTGATGGCAGGGCTGACCAGTTTGGAGCAACTGGATAACGTGGTGAATATGGCAAAGCTAATAGTGGGGGGAGAAGAAGAACTCAAGGAAAACCCAATTATTTCCTTTATCACCTGTTTGGTGAAAAGCCCTCTGCAATTTGTGGATGATACCAGTCAGACCTTGATGGAAATCTGCAGGAGGGGACTGCCAGTAGTAGTTTCGTCCGCACCCCAGGCTGGAAGCACTGCCCCTATGAAGGAAGACGGCATTATGGCTCAAATAAATGCTGAAGTTCTGGCGGGAATAACCTTGAGCCAGCTGGTAAACGAGGGAACACCAGTGCTTTACGGAAGCGTACCGGTCAGAGCCCGGCTTGATACCCTCAATGATTCCTATGGTGCTCCTGAAACCAGCCAATATAACATTGACTGCGTTCAAATGGCACGGTTCTACAAGTTGCCTTGCTACGCTACCGCGGGAGTGTGCGATACGAAGATACCGGGACAACAAACATCGATAGAGAGACTGTTCTCAGACATATTGGTCACTTTGAGTGGGCCGCAATACCTGCATTGTGCCTACGGTCTCCTTGATTGCAATTCTACTTTCTGTTTACTCCAGGCTGTTTTGGACGACGCTCACTTTCAGATGATCAAGTTCTTCCTGCGACCGCCGCGGATCAGCGAAGACGAGGTTGCTGAGACTCTAAAACAAATAAGAGCGGTGGTGGCGACACCACAAAAACTATACATCAGGTATATTCGCCCCCTGATGCGTAGTGGAAAACTCTCAATGCCTTATCCCTTTGAAGGGGATGGGGAGACGGATAATGTATTCGCGTTGGCCTACGAAAGAATGAAGCAACTCCTTGCACAACCTGTGGAGCACATAGACCCAGCTACCACCAAGAAGATATTTGAAGAGATACCTGGAATACTGTCCAGACTGAACGTATATGAAGAAAGGAGGAAGCAATGAAGGAAGTAATGGAGGAAGCAATGGAGGAAGACATACTTGCACTGCTTAAGGAGAATGTTATCCAGGGTAGAAGGACCAGGGATGATGAAGGAGTAGATGGGGATATGGTCGGGACCCCGGCAGTATTGGAGTTAACGCAGTTAATGGTGGAAAGCGATATCGCTCCAGAAATAATAATCAAGCAAGGTTTAACCGCAGGGATGCAGGTGGTAGGCGACAAGTTTGCCACAAAGGAGTATTTTATCCCGGATATGTTGGCCTCCGCCGAAGCGGTGGGGGCAGCTATGGATATTCTAAGGCCAATTCTTGAAGCTTCTGACATTGAAACAAAAGGGCGATTCGTTATAGCCACAGCAAAAGGGGATATCCATGACATCGGAAAGAACATTGTTGCTATCTTGCTCAAGGGGGCAGGTTATGAGGTAAAGGACCTGGGCATAGATGTTTCTCCGGAGAAGATTGTCGAGGTTGTTAGAGAGTATGAGCCTGATTTCCTTGGCCTTTCTGCTTTACTGACTACCACGATGGTAGCTATGGGAAAGACAATTGAAGCACTGAAAGAAAATGGGCTTAGGGACAAAGTCAAGGTTCTGGTTGGAGGAGCAGCAGTCTCTGAGGAGTATGCTCAGGAGATAGAGGCGGATGCCTACTGTGTGGACGGTTTTCATGCCATTAAGGTGCTTGAAGATTTTCAAGAAGTGAGACTATAACCCAAGTGCGTTACTTTGATTATTCGATTAGAGGAGGGTAACTATAGCCGGAATTGCTGGAATCATATCGGTGGGTGGAGAGTGTCCGAGTGGGACGACAAAGCAGGTGACAAGAATGTTGGAGTTGATCCGTCACCGGGGCCCGGACAACACCACCACACGGACATTGCCAGACAAGACGGGAGCACTGGGTGCAGTTGAAATCAACCTGACGCTCGAAAGGACGCCCTGCACCTCAGTTTCCACGCCCCCGTACATTCTCTTTGACGGAGAACTATTCAATGAAAGGTCTCCAGGGCAAAGTGACGTGGAGCTTTTCAAGCAGTTTTACCAGAAGTACGGGAAAGATTGCTTCAAACACCTTGACGGGGGTTATAGCTGCGCCATTGTCGAAGAAGACGAAACCATCTTGGCCCGTGACCATGTGGGTGCAAGGCCCCTTTTCTACGGGCCGGCAAACAACTTATTGTGCTTCTGCACAGAAATGAAGGGGTTGATAGACCATGTTCGTTTTGATGTCCATGAGCTTGCCCCTGGACACATGTACAGTACAAAAGAAGGGCTGAAGACCTTTGATCCATTTGTTCCTGAAATACCTGAAATAGGCGACCTGAAGGAAACTGCCAGTGCGCTAAGGGAACTCATGATAGAGGCAGTAAAGAGAAGAATGAAGGGAGTGCAAGCCGTTTCCCTGAGCGGTGGTCTTGATAGCTCCCTCATTGCAGCCATAGCCAGGGAGTTTAATCCTGATCTGCAGGCGTTCACTGGTACCATTGATAGTGCACCAGGCCCAGACCTGGAAAATGCCATATTGATGGCTGATTTATTAGGGCTGGAACATCACATCTATAGAATCACTGACTCCGAGATTTCCAATTTCATCCCTGAAGCGATTTGGTATCTGGAGAGCTTTGACGAGGACTGTATATCCGGTATTATCTCCAATTGTTATGTCTCAAAAATGGCAAAAACATATAGCGACTCCATTCTTGTGGGGGAAGGGGCTGATGAGCTGTTCGGGGGATATCGCATGGTGCTGAAAAGCCCCAGGGTGACCAGTGATGAACACAGGGAACAGCTGGCTCAAAGGCTGGTGGAAATCGCGTACAATACCGCACTCAGACGCATGGACCGGGGATGGATGGCGAATGCTGTAAACTACCAGACTCCCTTCCTGGATACGAAGGTCGTAGCTTTCAGTCAAAAGATCCCCATGCAGTGGAAGATTTATGGTGAAAAGCAGGTGGAAAAGTACATTTTGAGAGAGGCATTCAGAGATATGCTTCCTGAGAAGATCGCCAGTCGTGAGAAACTCAGGTTCGCTATGGGGACAGGCATGGACGACGTTATGGATGCGCTGGTCTCCAAACTAGTTGACCCCGAAGGGATAAAAGAGCGACCGAAAACGTTTTACGGATTGTCATTTGCAACCTTCAAAGAGCTGTACTATTACGACGAGTTCTTACGCCTTTTCCCGCCCGCCTATGAAAAACAGACTATCCGATGGGATCCCTTCAAGTAGAAGATGAGTTCGGAAACATCATGTTGCGAACGCAAAATCTATGGATGGGCACTATTTGGTGCTCACCTCAACTTCAGATTCATTTTTGGCAGGAACACTAACGAATTCGTGAGCCGGGCCCCTTATCCACAATGGAATTGACGATCCTTGGATCTGGCGGCTGCATGGTCATTCCCAAACCCCTTTGTCGGTGCCGGGTCTGCCAGGAAGCAAGGAAGAGGGGTATTCCTTACACCAGAGCAGGTCCCTGTGCTTTCCTTCATGATATCAACCTCCTGATTGACACACCAGCGGAAATTGTCAGCCTTTTGAATCGTCCCCCTATCCGCCGTGTCGATTACCTGATGTTCACTCACTTGGACCCTGACCACGTGGAAGGATTTCGGGTAGTCGAGCAAATTGCGCTGGATTTTCGTACCTGGCGTGCCTATCCAGAAAAACAGATTTGTTTGTTGCTCCCCGACCAGCTAGGCGAAGGAATAAGGAATATTTGTTCTCAGTATGGTCCCTTGATCGATTTCTACCAGGAAAGCGGTTTTGTCAGGCTCATGCTTTTTCAGGGCAGTGTCCAGATAAGAGACGTTCGCATCACTGCCATCGCAGTTGATCGGGGTTCCCAGTTAGCCTTCGTTTACATCTTTGAGAAGTCAGGACGCAAGGTGGTTTATGCTCCCTGCGATATCAAGCCCTTCCCGGAGCATCGGAATGAAGTTCAGCAGGCCGATTTGCTGGTCATCCAGCCGGGGATATTTGAGAAAGGGCTGAAGCATGGCTTCAGATACCCAGCCGACCATATCTCCAGGACCACACTCTATACCTTTGAGCAAACCCTGGATCTGGCGGCACGTCTCCGCGCTAAGAGGACCATTTTTGTTCACCTGGAGGAATACTGGAACCGGAGCTATGACGATTACCGCGCCCTGGAGACTAACGACCAGAGGCTCCGCTTTGCCTATGATGGCATGCAGCTAACTGTGTGATACATGTTCGACGTCAGCAACAATGAGACGCTTCATCGGACAGGGCTTGTGGATATCCTTGAGCCTTGCTCTTACTCCCTGAAGGTCTTGCGCTCCGAAAGGAGAGTGTGCCTCGCAATGACAGGTGAAAAGGGGCTCGCAATGACGAAGAAGGAAGTTAAAGTGTCACCAATCATATGAGCGAATACAGGTGCTTGACAAATTATTATATTAGTAATATAGTAATTTCATATAGAATGAGGAAATTACTCCGGTGAAGATTGCCCGGACTGCTAGATTCAAGAAAGCATGGAAACAACTTAATGAAGAGGAAAGAGCACTAGCTCGGAAGGCAATCAAAAATTTGGCAATGAACATTCGATATCCTGCCCTCAGGGCAAAGAAAGTGAAAGGAACGGAATATATTTGGGAAGCCAGAGCGAGTCGTTCACTGAGAATGACTTTCCAAATCGAAGGAGATACAATTCTCCTGCGTAACATTGGGCGTCATGATGAAACACTGGAGCGACCTTAGGAGGTGAAGAAGATGCCAGCATATAGCAAAGTCACGAGACATGGGCAAATTACCCTTCCAGCATCTGTGCGTAGGGAACTTGGTGTTGAGAAAGGTGACCTGGTGGAAATTGAAGTAGTAGATGATAGAGCAGTGCTAATACCAAAGAGGTTGGTGGATAAAGGGCAGGCCTACTTCTGGACCAGGAGATGGCAGGAGGGCGAAAGAGAGGCTGATGACGATATCAAGGCCGGACAGGTCAGGACTTTTGAGTCAGCTGAAGAGCTCATCAAGGACCTCGAGCAGGAAAACGGGAAGGGGCGTTGAGCCCCTTCCATTTCTTCTGCCTACAATCCGCCGCCTTTCTTTAACCTGCCCGGCAGTCACGGTAGCTCAATGCCACAGCCATGAATCCCTGTCCGTGCGGAATGATTACAACGTTGGAGAGGGAAGTGATTCTGGCAGGGAGACAAATGAAATCCTAGGCCGTGCCCTGAATTTGGACTGCCAAAGTAATTCAACCCCTACGACCAGCCAAAAGGAAAGGTAATCGCAGCACTGGGCCGCTCCGGGTTAACAAAACGGTGAGGTGTGTAGCTTATTACTGAAACCCAAACGACGCTGGCAAAAGCATGTAAGAAGATTTAAAATTAATGGAAAGTACTAGCCTTAAAAGAGGGTTTGTAAACAGCGCGCTATGATTGTGGCTTACAATATATATTGCGACGAAAGCTGCCATCTGGAACACGACCACCAAGGGATAATGGTGCTGGGCGCTGTTTGGTGTCCACTTGAGAAAGCAAGGCGAATCGCACTTGGCATTAGGCAAATCAAAATCCGCCATGGTTTGAGACCTGATTTTGAGATCAAGTGGACCAAGGTGTCACCCTCAAAGGTGAAGTTTTACCTTGATGTAATAGACTTCTTTTTTGATGAAGAAGACCTCCATTTCCGTGCTTTAATAGTGCCGGACAAATCTAGGCTTGATCACAAAGCATTTGGGCAAAGCCACGATGATTGGTATTTTAAGATGTATTTTGACATGCTGAAGGTAATATTTCGTCCTGAAGCACGATACCGAATCTACCTGGATATCAAGGATACTCGTAGCGCTCCAAAAGTTGGCAAACTACGAGATGTACTTTGCAATAACCTGTATGATTTCTCCCGGGAAATAATCGAAAGAATTCAAACAGTGCGGTCTCATGAGGTAGAACAGCTGGGACTTGCAGACTTACTAATCGGGGCGATCGCATATGCCAACCGAGGACTTGTGGGGAGTTCGGCCAAGGAAAGATTAGTCGAACGGATAAGACAGCATTCTCATTACCAACTGACTTTGACGACGTTGCTCCAAGAAGAAAAGGTAAACCTGTTTCGATGGGAAGCAATGGAAACACAGGCATGACCAGGAAACCTCACTGGTTGCCTCCGATACTTTCACTGTCTGGCACATGGGAGGAAATCGTCTCAAGTCTTTATGCGATATTTGAGAAGGACTTTAAACGAGCCAAGCCTAAGTTTCAGGATTATGTAGTATGGTGGGACCGAAGGATATTATCTGACCAGTGTTATGAGGAGGGTTTTTGGCATCTCATAAGCAGAGATGCCAAAAGTACAGGTGAGCGAATTCCCGATTTCCGCCGAGCCGAGAGACTGCCATGGTGTGTGCCAACTATCACACACTCAGATGACAGTGCTGTCAAGGTATGGAACTACCAGGAAGGTCGGGGCCAACTGCGCACCTACGTGTGGTTAGAGGATGGGGATTATTGCATTATCCTTGAAAAACTCAAACGGCATACCTGGGAAGCAGCCATGTTGATCACGGCATTCCATGTAGACGGTCCTGCGCAAAGGCGAAATCTCCAACGTAAGCTTGCGAGAAAAGAGACTTAAATGCAAACGCCGCTCCGAAGAGCGACGTAAGATCTCTTTCTACACATGGCAGATGAGTCTAGTATCAGACTAGCAGATTCTCTAATTCTTGTCAATAGTCTATTGTCACCAGTCTATGCTAACCCTGCTTGAGCTCCAGGAAATGCCGGTCATACTTCTCAATCAGCCCTTCGTCGGCGAAGCTGAAGCAGCGGTTAACAGCGCTATAGCACCGCTAGGATGAGACGGGGGAATCCCTAGCAGCGTGTTCTTTGAGAATATGGTGCTGCTTTTCCCCGAGCGTTCGAGCTGCCTTCTATATATGGCTGTTTTTCGGTCAAATTTTAAATCGCCACCTTGCGATAGTTCTCAAACTGCGGCTTTCTCTTCTCCTGGAATGCCTTCACCCCTTCTGCGGCCTCCTCAGTGTTATAGTACAGACCTAAACCGGCAATTCCGAGGTAGGTAACTCCTGTTACTCCATCCGTTTCAGCATTGAAAGCATACTTCAGGAATTTCAGAGAAGTTGAGCTCTTTGCCAGTAGCTCCTCACACCACTTATCCACTTCCTCGTCCAGCTTATCTGCAGGCACTACCGCATTAACTAATCCCATCTGTAAGGCTTCCTGAGCAGAATATACCCTGGTGAGGAACCATATTTCTTTGGCTTTCTTTGTCCCGACATTCCGCATTAACTCCCCGGTGCCAAATCCGGGGTCAAAACTTCCCACCCGCGGCCCAGCTTGCCCAAAGCGAGCGGATTCAGAAGCTATGCCAAAGTCACAAGCAACCTGCCAGACATGCCCACCTCCAATGGCGTAGCCATTCACCCGGGCAATTACAGGTTTGGGAATAAAACGAATCAACCAGGTAACCTGCTGCCAGCCAACCTCCAGGGGCAAAGCGGCTATGGTGTTTTCATAACCCTTAATTGTGCGTACGCTTTGATCGCCGCCAGTGCAGAATGCTCTGTCTCCTGCCCCCGTGAATACTACCACACGAACCTCATCATCACTCCATGCCTGCATGAAGGCCTGAGTCAATTCATAAACAGCCACATTATTGCAGGCATTCATTACCTTCGGCCGATTTATCGTTATCCTTGCTACGCCATCCTTCTTCTCATAGAGAATTTCCCTGTATTCCATAATTTCACCTCCCGTTTATACTTGCAAAAAGCCCTTTATGCCATAGTGAGTCCACCGCTAACACTCAGAGTTTGGCCGGTAATATAACCTGCCTCATCTGATGCAATGAAGGCAACGGCGGCCGCTATATCCTCAGGTTTTGCAAGCCGCCGCATAGGGATTGCTTTCTTCAAAGCGTCAATCAGGTTCGGGTTCTCCTCAGCCATAGAGGCAAGAAGGGGGGTTTCTGCCGGTCCTGGGCAGACGCAATTTACCAGAATGTTATACCTTACAAGCTCTCGTGCAAGTGTTTTTGTAAATGCGATCATGCCCCCCTTGCAGGCTGAGTAGACAGATTCACCCGTCGAGCCAACCCTGCCAGCATCCGAGCCTATGTTCACTATCCTGCCATAGTTACGCTCCCTCATCCCATCGAGAACCGCCCTGGTAACAGTTATGGGCCCCCTTAGATTTATAGCTATTATTCTATCCCAGAGTTCCTCAGGTAGGTCCATAAACAACATTAGTTTATCCCAACCTGCATTGTTCACCAGAACATCAATCCTTCCCCAGCTTTGTTCAACTTCTTTGACAGCCTGTTTCACAGAGCTGCTATCTGTGATATCCATTTCTACGGCCATAGCTTTCCCGCTCGTTAATGCTATGTCAGATGCGACAGCCTTCGCCTTATCTACCTGAATATCGAGGATGCCAACGGCAGCCTGCTCCTGAGCAAGGCGCCTGGCTATGGACTCTCCCACACCTTGAGCGGCACCCGTTACTATTACTACTTTGTCCTTAAATCGCTCCATTTCTGGCACCTCATTTATTTTTCTCTTTTCCAGGAAAGCTTTTACGTTTACCTGGAGTCCCGTAAATCTACCGGTTTTGCCTTTGGTGGCTCACTCTAAAAGCACACATTAAGTCATCTAACCATTACCTCCTTTTTTGTCATTGCGAGCGGAGCGTGGCAATCTCGTCATTACCTCTGAGATTGCGGAGCTTGTTCCGAGTGAAACGAGGAATCTCATGCTCCAGTTTGCTTCGGCTACGCCTCGCAACCGCTAACGCTCCTCGCAATGACAAATAAACAACAGCTCACATATTTCCCTTGCCACGTTTTGAATAATCCTGTCTTCGTCAGGTATAAGGAAGGTATTCCCTCCCTGCCACATTACGGAGAATATTAAGCTTCATAATATCGGCAGTGCCATCAGCAAATTCGTAGCCTATGGCATCCCGTAACCGTTGCTCCAGGGGGTATTCTACACTATAACCCACATGCCCAAGGGTTAATAAGGCATTGTGGATAGCATCTACGGCTACAACCGGTCCCAGATATTTAGACATTGCTGACTCTTTAGCAAAGGGTAACCCTTGATCATGCAGCCACATAGCTTTATAGCAGAGCAAGCGAGCCGCTTCTACTCTGGTCAAACTCTCTATAAGCCTGAAGGATACTCCTTCGAATTTGAGGATGGGCCTACCCCAGGCATGCCGACTCTTACCATAATCGAATGCTTCATTGAGGCTGGTTTCTGCCATACCCAGAGCCGACAGAGCCAACATGACTCGAAAGATATCAAAATCTTCCAGTGCTAATCCAAAGCCCTGTCCTTCTTCGCCGGCTCTGTACTTCGACGAGATACGAACATTATCGAGAAACACTGATGATCTATCCAGGGAAATCCACCCGGTGTCAGCAAATGGGGTCCTGGAAACTCCGGGAATGTCTAAAGGTACAGCAAAGCAAGTTATTCCCTTCGCTTTCTTGGAAGGGTCGACTGTAGCAAATACACCGGCCAAATCTCCTTGCATCCCGAGACTAAGTGATGTCTTTTCTCCATTGAGTATGTAATCATCGCCGTCCCTGGTAGCCCTGGTTCTGAGTGCAGTTGCATCAGAGCCGCACTCAGGCTCAGTTATACCAAAACAGGGGATAACTTCTCCACAAGCAATCCTGGGAAGCCACTCTCTTTGTACCTCAGGGTGACAGCGTGCAAGGATTACTGCAGCTCCGAATGCCTCCATTGGAAATAGCGTGGCAGCATGGTCTACTTTTCCGAACTCTTCAGCGGTTATTCCCAGCATCATAGCATCCCCAGGCTGCCCTCCGTAATCTTCAGGAATCCACAACCCTTGAAATCCTTCTTTCCCTATTTGCTCGACAATTTCTCTGGGGTACTGATTCTGCTTACATCTCTCTTTGGCTCCAGGGGCTAAAACCTTATCGGCAAAATCCTGTGCTTTCTGTTTAAACATGAGTTGAGCTTCACTAAAACCAAATTCTGGCATATTTCCTCCCTTGGTCAGTTTGACCTTGACCAATATGTGACGAAACTGACACTGTTCAACGCAATTTGTCTCAAACTTCCTTGGTTATTCCTGCTTTCCTTGAGCTACCTTTTTTCAATTGCTTTGTTCAGCCGGAAGATCTTTGGTAGCCTGCTCTTTGGGCAGCATAATACTGCTCTTCTCCCTGACTCGGCTGAATAGTGGGCCCTTGAATCTTGCAAATTTATGCTATCCTGACCTTCACACGAAATTTATCAGACTATACAAGCTGGGGTCAATTAGCAACGGGGACTGCAGACTGGACAGAGCGATGAAATGTCCATGCCTATCTTGCGTAAATAAGGTTTGCTCACCAAATATACTAAACGCTGATTTTAATTTCTCCAAGATTCCGCAAAAAGACAGGCATGGCATTGATTAAGTACGTCCCGAAAAAGACCATCCTTTGCTGAAAAGGCAAAAGCCGAGTGAGCAGTGCATTAAGGAACCTAGCTGGGTGAAGCAGGAAAACAAAAGTGTTTCGGCTAAGCAGCCTCTCTGTTCGGCAAAACCTGTATTTAACCTTGTATGTTATCATATAGTAACTGATCTGTTTATTCAAACACAATTACATGTCTTGGTCATAAGTACTTGGGTTTCAAAGCAACATTGGGAAGTTTGCCTAAATAGCCAGAATTGTGTTAAACTATCTGCTTTGATTGATGGTCTCGTCGATGATGACACTGAGGTTACTCCTTATAGCGTACCCCTAGAATCGGCTTATGAGCGCTCGGGGAGTGCTCCAGAAAATAAAGGAAGGAGGCATGGTAGAATGAAAGTATTTACAGACAGGTTGTTAAAACTTGCCGAGCAACAAGCTGAGGAAATTGCCGAACGATGGTGCAAATCAGTGAGAACAAATTCCAAGACTCCCTCATACCATACCCGTCCCAAGGAGGAGTGTCTTCCTCAAGGAGTTTCTTTCTATAGGAATCTAATACGGATATATCACAGTGAGAAGCCTTATCAGGAAGTGTGGCTGTACTTCACGAAGTTTGCGGAAGATAGACATGCCGAAGGTGTACCTTTACCCGAGGCTATGTATGCGCTAATCATGATGAGAAGGCATCTATGGCTTTATGCAGAGTTCCAGGCGTTGTTTATGTCTACTATGGACATGCACCAAGCTATAGACAGCATCAATAGAGTAATACTCATTTTTGATTACGGCATGTATATCGTGGCCCATAAATGTAGGGAATTGTGTAGGAGTGAAGTTATTGCAGAGCTGGAGCAAGGGCGACTTATTTATTAGTTATCCTCATGAAGACAACTACAGTCCCTTCTCACAGTAACCAGACAGTCTGGGAAAGGGGAGGATTTCATCAGGAGTTCACGTGCGAAGATAGTTTCACGTTAAGTAGTATGCTTATGAAAGGTATATGATTGACTCGGTAAGTTTATCAAAGGATTAACGTTATGCCTCAGGAAATACATACCACTATAGAAACAATTGAAGCCGATGCTGAGAAAGTGGTTGAGGAGGCTAGGGAAAAGGCCAAGCAAATTCTTGTAGCAGCTAAAGCAGAGGCCAACAGAATCCTGTCCGCAGAGTTACCAATGGAAGAAATCGAGATGGAACGAGACAGGATTATAAGCGCAGCCGAAAAAGAAGCGAGCAAGCAAATTGAAGAATCAAAGAAGATGGCTTCGAAGCTCAGAGCCAGTGCCAAGAAAAAGGAGGATGAGGCTGTTAGGCTTATAGTGAATAGGATCAAAGGTGTTATTTGAACATGCTACCAGTAGTTGTGAGTAGCTCGGAACCCATGGTTGGGGTTCGAGTAATCGTGGTTAAGGATTCTTTAGAGCAGACTCTCAGAACCTTGCAGAAAGTCGGTGTGCTTCATGTTGAAGAAGCTAAGGAGCTTGACCCTGTGGACAAGGCAGCTATCGAGAGCGAAAGGAATAGGGTAAGAGAGTCTTTGTCGTCTATTAACGACGTCCTGTCTTATGTGACGGAAAGGGAAGAGGTGCTTTTACCGGAAGAAGTGAGTCTAAAATCTCCTGATGATATTATGGCGGAAGTAAGTATATTGCATGATAGGTTTACAAATCTTTACCAGAAAACCATCTCTTTGCAAGAAGAAATCAGGAGTTTGGAAGAGTTGGGGAGGTATCTCAGATTCCTGGTGCAGCAAGCCGACTTAAGGTTAAGAGACTTAAATTATTATGGAGACTATCTCTTCACCAAGGTTTTAGTGCTTTCTGGTGAGGCATATCAGTTATTCCGCGAAAAAGCTGGTGAATATTTGCTTCAAGATACTGCAGTTGCGGCAGAAGACGAGGTCATAGACTATGTAATTGCTAGGGTTAAAGACCAGAGGGTGGTTGAGGGGTTGGTCGAGGATCTCGGTGCTATAACTCTGAAGATACCAGACGAAGATTTAACCTTGAGGAGTTTTCTAGAGGAGATCGCTGATAGTATTGGTAGCCGCAAAGATCAACTGGCAGAACTCCACGAAGAGATTCAAAGAAGGCTCAAGGATAACTTAGAGCAGATTGTCTTCTTGAGGGAAGTGCTAGCAGCGGAGAATGATAGGATGTCAGTCCTAGAACAAGCGTGTGAAGCCAAGTATGTTACGTTAATTGAAGGCTGGGTGCCGGAGAGCGACGTTGAGATGGTAACTTCTGAAGTAAGAGAGACTGTAGGTTATGTATTTATCGACGCCAGAAAGCCGGAGCCGTTGGAAGAACCGCCAACCAAGATGAGAAATCCCTCCGGGGTTAGACCGTTCGAGGTCATTGTGAACCTTTTCAGCAGGCCCAAGTATGGTCAGTGGGATCCAACCCCAATTGTGGCTTATTCTTTCGCTTTCTTCTTTGGACTCATGCTGAATGACGTGGTTTATGCCGTTGGACTTATCTTGGCCGCCAGATTTTTGCTGAACAAGCTTGTGGACGATCCCGACTCTGAAGGAGTTCGATTATTCAGGCGGGTTCTGTATACCAGCGGTGGAGTTGCTCTAGTTTTCGGCCTGCTCTCCGGAACTTATCTTGGGGATTTCTTATATAAATTCTTTGGCATTCAATTGGAAACCATTGCCTTGGTAGGGCAGGTGCAACAGCAACTCGTAAATCCTATCTCGTTCATAGTACTTTCACTGTTAATAGGCCTCGTCCACGTAAACATAGCTCACGTACTAGCTCTTATCAGAGGAGTAAAGGAAGGCGATAAGGGAATGGTAGTGGGTAAAATCGGGCTTTTCATCTTACAAATCTTCGGAATACCTTATATCTTTAGAGCCTTGTTGCATATAGACCTTCTGCCATTAAGCCCTCAAACATATTCTATGTTTGCATATCCCCTGATTGGTGGGCTGGTACTACTTATCTCAGCTGGGTTCATGATGAGGGGTGGGTTGGGAGGAATTTTCTGGATTTTTGACCTCACCGGACTTCTGGGCGATGTCATGTCATACTCCAGGCTGGCAGGTGTTGGTCTAGCCACTTTTTATCTTGCGTCATCTTTTAACCTGCTTGCTGATTGGCTCTCTTCTACCCTGGCAAATGTGATTCCCGGCATAGTGGGAGTCATACTCGCTTCTATTGTAGTCATTGTCATGCTACTCGTTACACATTTATTTAATATGGCTCTGAGCAGCCTGGCGGCTTTCATACATTCCCTCAGGTTGTGCTTTGTGGAGTTTTTGCTCAAATTTTATGAAGGAGGTGGTAGAGAATATGCTCCATTTCGCCCAAAGTTTCGGAGGCGTGTGGTTGTTGGTGCGAAGTCTTAAAGCGAGGTGTGAAACATGACTGGTATAGAAAGCTTGGCTACACTTGGAGGTGCAATAGCGTTAGCCGGGGGTCTGGTTGGGTCGGCAATAGGCATAGCAATGGCTGGTTCTGCCGGGGCAGCTACATTGTCTGAGGAACCTGGACAACTCAGAAATGTGATAGTGCTGGCATCTCTGCCGATGACACAGAGCTTTTATGGGCTAATAATATTAATACTTATTCTAACGGTGGTAGCCCCAGGCCTGCCAGCTACTGGTGGTGCCGGTTTGGCAGTACTCGGGGTCGGTATTATGGCAGCTTGTGCTGAAGGCTTCTCGGGGGTTTTCCAAGGATCAGTATGTGCTTCGGGAATATCTCTCTTACCCAAGACAAAGGGACGAATATTAACCGCGTCAATGATGCTGGCTGTATTCGTAGAGCTGATAGGTGTGCTGGGGCTGGTATTTAGCATCATGGCGTTAAGCATACTAGGCCTTATGTAAGGGGTGTGCAATGGAAGTCACGGGGACTGAGAAAATAAGGGAAGCTATACTCAAGAAAGTAAGAGCGGAGGCCCAGGAGATAATAAGTGATGCCGAGCTCAAGGCTAAGGAAGCAGTAGAAACGGCTAAAAAACAGAGGGAACGCAAATTTAAGGAGGAGAAGAATAGGAAGCTGTTACACGCAAAGAGCGAGGCTTCCAAGATCTTGGCCCAGGCTTCTCTTAAAGCACGGCAGGAGATATTGAGTGAGAAGGCGGTCATAATTAATGAAATAATTGATAAGGTAAAAACTGAAATATCACAGGATGCAATCGATAAGGAACTATTTCTTAGTCTGATTAAGGAGGCTGTTGATACGCTTGAGGCTGATAAAGCCAGAATTTATGTCTCTCCTAAAGACATGGGTGTGGTACAGGAGATAATCAGGGTGAATGGGGAGTTAAAGGACAGGATAATTGAAGTTAAGGAACTAGATTGTATGGGTGGTGTTCTGGCTGAGGACATAGACGGCATGGTTAGGATAGATAACACCTTTGAGACCAGGCTGGAGATGTTGCTGCCAAAAATATTACCACAGGTTGCTAAAGAAACCTTTGGAGATTGATATGAAATGACTTTAGTTAGCACTCGTTATGCATTTGCGTCGGCGTATCTCAAAGGGGAGGAATCCAAAGTGATAACCGTTGACCATGTGGATGCGATTTTGCAGAAATCCAGCATCCAGGACGCTTTGGAAGTCATTAGAAATACCGATGTGGGTGGTTATCTCTGGGAAAGACCCATCAAAACCTTCGATGATGTTGATGAATACCTATGGATGTATTTGGGTGGATGCTTGGAGCGCCTGGAATGGCTAAGACCTCCCCCCGCCATAATGAAGATGTCTCGCGTATACGTGTTAAAGTATGACGTCTGGAACATTAAGATCGCTCTGCGAGCTGTTTTAACCGACAAAAGAGCTCCAATGCTGCCCTTAGGCGTAATTCATAATCGGGGGTTATCAGGTGAACTATCAAGTGCCAAAAGCTTGGATGAGATCGTCGAGGTTCTTGCGAGATGTGGGTTGGGAGATTATGCCGACATATTGAAGGAGAATGAAGCGGGGGATATAAGGGCCAGGTTATTAACCGAGCTGAGATTGGATAATAGGTACTATGAGAATATGCTAAGCACGATGCGAAAGATGGAGGAGGGACTTTTATTAGTGAGAGGTCTAGGCATCATCATAGATTTGATAAACCTGCAGATTATATTCAGGTCTGTTATTAAAGACATAGGTCTTGCAGCGGCTGAATTTGTCCTTGACGGAGGATATATGCTGTCGAGGGAAGCTATAAAGGAATTACTCTCACTTAAATTAAGTGAAATAATCGCTAGCTTGGAGCATACCGAGTACCACGAAGCTGCGGAGGAGTTATCCAGAGCTTATGAGAGGGACAGCACTGTTACGGCGGTAGATCAGGTCATAGAAAAGCATAAATTTAGATTAGTTAAGGAACTATTGTCACCGAGGGTGCTATCTCCTTTGATTATGGCCTGGTACTTGATTGTAAAAGAATTTGAAATACGAGATTTAAGGCTGGTCTTCAAGGCATTGATTGATGGCATAGCTCCGGCGGAAATAAAGGATTATCTGGTGATATCATCATGATTCCAGTACAGAGTCTGGGCGTAGCTATTATCGGGGATGAGGACCAAGTGGCACTTATGAGGCTAGCTGGTGTGGAGAGATATGAAGAGATACAGGGTAATCATGATATTCGTGAGGAGGTTCGAGAGGCTTTAACCAGATTCATAAGCGACCCCTCAATTGGAATAATCTTGATAGCTGAAGACCACCTAGATTACGTTAATGACTTACTGGCACAAGTTAGAGAGAGTAAAAGGATAACCCCTGTCATAGTTGAGGTTCCTTCAAAATTCGGAACAGAGTGGCAGGATGTGAGGGCATATTACAATGATTATACCAAGAGATTGATAGGGTTTACAGTGGAAATTTAGAACGGTAGAGGTATTGACTAATGGGTAAAATCTGGAAAATTTCGGGTCCCGTCGTCGTTGCTGAGAATATGCGGGGGTCACAGGTCTACGAGGTTGTTGAGGTGGGGGAGGCAAAGCTCGAGGGAGAAATAATAGAACTGGAGGCCGATAAAGCCGTTATTCAGACCTATGAGAATACTGTGGGACTGCGGGTCGGGGAACCAGTTGAAGGAACAGGAGAAATATTGACCGTAGAACTGGGTCCAGGACTTGTGGGGTCTATTTTTGATGGTGTTCAGAGATCCCTTATCAGTATGACTGGGGATATCGGTTCATTCCTGAGGCGAGGTGCTAAGGCAGTTCCGCTCTCGCGCCATGATAAGTGGCATTTTACGCCTTTAATAAAGGCTGGTGAAGTGGTTGGAGAGGGTGATTTCATTGGTGTGGTTCCCGAAACTGGGCTGGTAGAACACAAGATAATGGTGCCCATGGGCACCCAGGGCAAAATAAAAGAGATAGCTGAAGGCGACTATACTATAGAAGAGCCGGTGGCTTGGGTAGAGCATGACGGAGAGCTAAAGCAGATTATCATGATGCAAAAATGGCCAGCAAGAAAGCCCAGGCCTTATAAGCAAAGGCTTGACCCTACCAATTTGCTCATTACCGGGACAAGAGTCATTGACTACATGTTTCCCCTAGCACTGGGTGGTAAGGCTACCATACCGGGTGGCTTTGGCACTGGAAAGACGGTTGCCCTGCAACAGATGGCAAGATGGGCCCAAACACAATTGAACATATATGTCGGCTGTGGGGAGCGAGGCAACGAAATGGCAGACGTACTTTATAGCTTTAGGAAGCTAAGGGATCCCAGCACAGACAGGTTATTGCAGGAAAAGGAGATATTTATAGCCAACACCTCCAACATGCCCGTCGTAGCCCGTGAGATCAGCATTTTTATTGGTATCACCCTCGGTGAGTATTTTAGAGATATGGGTTATGATGTCCTGCTAGTAGCTGATTCAACTTCAAGATGGGCTGAAGCCATGAGGGAGATTGGGGCACGGCTAGAAGAAACGCCGGGTGAAGAGGGCTTCCCTACATACCTGGGTTCAAGGCTGGCCTCCTTCTATGAAAGGGCGGGAAGGGTTGAGTGTAAGGGCAACCCTCCAAGGATGGGTTCGCTGACAGTAATCGGCGCTGTAAGCCCTCCAGGCGCTGACTTTAGTGAACCGGTGACTCAAAGTACGTTCAGGATAGTGGATGCGCTGTATGCACTGGATGTTTCCCTGGCGAATAAGAGGCATTTCCCAGCTATAAGCTGGCTCACCAGCTATAGTCTTTATGTGGATGCGACAAGAGACTGGTGGAGCAAGGTCAGTCCTGAATGGGCAGACACGAGGGACAAGGCACTCATGATACTGCAACAGGAAGCAGAACTGGAGGAAATCGTAAGACTTATAGGGCCTGAGGCATTGCCTGAGAATGATAAGTTAGTCCTTTTGGCGGCAAAGATGATACGTGAAGATTTTCTTATGCAAAATGCCTACCATCCTGTTGATACCTACACAGTTCCTAAGAGGGCTCATTTGATGCTCAGTACGATAATGACATTCTATGATTTAGCTCAGGAGATGTCTGAGTCAGGCATTCCGGTTGCCGATATTCGCTCGTCACCGCTGGTATATCGAGTATCCCGAATGAAGGACGTGTCCAATGAGGATTTCGATAAATATGTTGGTGAGTTGTGGTCGGAAATGGAGACCAGTTTAGTGGCTCAAAAAGGAGGGACATGATGGGTTCCTTACAGCTATATACACGAGAGACCAAAGCAATCAGTACCGCTAGAAGCTCATTGGTCATTATCGAGAGCATCCCCGGCATCAGATACAATGAGATAGTTGATGTTCATCTAGGCACTGGCGAGCTAAGAAGCGGGCAGGTGATAGAGGTAGGCAAGGAAGTGACAGTGGTACAGGTATTTGGCGGTGTCAGTGAGATAGACCTGCTTAGAAGCAAAGTGAGATACAAAGGAGAGACTCTAAAATTGCCACTGTCCTTTGATATACTGGGAAGGATATTCGATGGAAGCGGGCATCCCATAGACGGTGGGCCTCCTATAGTAGCAGAGGATTACGTGGACATTAACGGAGCGCCAATAAACCCGGCAGCCCGGCAGCCACCTGCTGAATTTATTGAGACTGGGATCTCGGCTATAGATGGGCTGAATGCCCTGGTGAGAGGACAGAAGTTACCGATATTCAGCGGTTCGGGACTGCCTCACAACAAGGTTGCAGCTCAGATAGTGAGGCAAGCTGCGGTAAAAGGCGAAGAGGAAAGTTTTGCAGTTGTGTTTGCTGCCATCGGGGTAAGCTATGACGACGCTGCTTATTTTATTTCTAATCTCGAAGAGACTGGCGCATTAAGTAGAGCAGTTGGCTTTGTCAACACCGCCTCTGCTCCAGTAATAGAGCGATTATCCACTCCGCGACTGGCCTTAACCGCAGCCGAGTATCTGGCGTGGGAACATGGTATGCATGTATTGGTCGTGCTTACCGATATCACTAATTATTGTGATGCTCTTCGCGAGCTTTCTGCTATGCGAGGGGAAATACCCGGCAGAAGAGGCTATCCAGGGTACATGTACACCGACCTGGCTTCTATATATGAGAGGGCAGGGAGAATCCTGGGTAAGGAAGGCTCAGTAACCATGGTGCCCATTTTAACTATGCCCGATGATGATATAACACATCCTATACCTGATCTCACCGGATACATAACTGAGGGACAGATCGTGCTTTCCAGGGCTCTTGAAAGAAAAAGAATATACCCACCGATAGACGTATTCCTGTCCCTTTCTCGCATGATGCGTGAGGGAATCGGGGAAGGCAAAACCAGGGAAGACCATAACAACGTTTTTATGCAATCCTATGCAGCTTACGCTGAAGGGGCTTACCTGAGGGAAATTTCAACTGTTATAGGAGCTGAGTCTTTAACCGATAGAGATAAAACCTACCTTGCCGCTGCAGATAGAATTGAGCGAGAGTTTATATCCCAGGGTGAGTTTGAAAGAAGAACAATAGAGGAGACTCTGGGGGTGGCGTGGAGAATTTTCTCGACGTTGCCAAAGGACGACCTGAAGTTAATCAAGGAAGATTACATCAAAAAATACATGCCAACCTAACCAAGAGACGTAAAAAGTCATGGCTGAAAGATTGCTCGTTACCAGGCCAACCAAGATTGAACTCTTGAAGCTGAAGCGTCGGCTTGCCTTGGCTAGGAGGATACAGAAGATAGTAAAGGACAGGCTTTCAATATTAGTCATGGAGTTTCTGCAGACAGTGCGAGAGAGCGCAGAGGTCAGAGAGAGGCTTATCAAGGAATTCTCAGAAGCTTATAAGGCGCTGTCTCTCACTGCAGGGTACCATGGGTACATATCCCTAAAAAAAGAGCTGTTGGTATCCGGAGTAGACCTGAAGGTTAATAGCGGAGCAAGGAATGTAGCAGGGGTAAGGATACCAACCTTTGAGATGGAGAAAGCTGACAACACGAAGTTGAAGGGATATGGCCTGACTGATACCTCTTCGCTGCTGGATCGTGCAGCAGAGCTATCGCAAAAATGCCTGGAGACCCTCATTGAGTTAGCTGAGCTTCAGAGAGCGCTGGAGTTGTTAGGGCTGGAGATAAGCAAGGCAAAGAGGATAACCAATGCACTGGAGTATATATTAATCCCCGGTCTGGAGTTGACCATAAAGTACTTAACTATGAAGTTTGAGGAGAGAGACCGGGAGGAGGCAGCGCGGCTTAAACGCGTTAAGTTATTAATTGAACAAAGAAAAGCATATGCCTACTGATCCTCCTTCCAATGGGTTGATTCAGGGATACTTGAGGGATGAATTCAGAGTACTGAATGCCCAGTTGCCGCGTAGAAGAAAGCCGCTAGCCAAATTATTGCAAGAGGAACACCCCTATGTGATGTGTAATGATGGTAGCGCACACTTTTTCAAGAGGAAAGAACTTGAATATCTCTCTCAAATATTAAGCTATGACGAGCAAGAAGCTTTGTTGTTACCCATCATTATGGAAGTAACTGTGGACCAAAGCGGTGTGACAATAATATCTGAAGAGGGAACAGAAGCGAAGGTCCTTTCCAGGGTTCTTGATATGACTGTGGCTTATGAACAGGAAAAGATTACAATATTCAGGTCTCAATTAAGTTTGGTGAGAAAGACATTAAAAACAACTACGCAATACGTATTTTCTCTTAAACCCTACTGAAACACAACAGCCACAATCCAGTAGCCAGGTGGGTAGCTTGGACAACAATATTCCTGATCTGACCGCGGCGCACCTTGTCAGCAATTAAAGTCCCACAACCTCCACAGATATAGCCTGTGTCTCCTTCGCCCCTAAAGGCAGGGCTAACCTTGGATTCTATCACTGTGCGCCTCCCCTCACGAGGTTTAGCAACGGTACTCAGCTTTGTGTCCACTAGATGTTCCTCAACTTTTCATAACTTTCGTTACAAGCTTTTCAAATCTGTGCCTTGGTACTTGCTCGTGCTCCACCGCCCAAGAAAACCGTTATATTATGTCGGACAGCAAAATCTAGAATTGCTTCACATTCTCGAGCCTCGATTGGATATTCCGATGGAAAGTTCACCCACAGAGAGGCACGCGTCAACCTTTACTATCCGTCTGCTCCAAAGTATAATCTCCATGTATTCCAGGGAAAGGAGGAGTTTTTAGCATGAGCAGTCAAATCGAAGCGCAAACAACTTCAACTGGAATTCCTTTTCGAGCATTAGAGTTTAGAGATGTGCGGCTCTATATTTTCAGCGCTGCCTTTATTTCTCTGGATGTGGTGGTGCCGTGGCTGACGCATCACTTTGGTGGAGTCGTGGCTGGCAGCATGTTCCTGCCTATGTTTTTCTTCATACTGTTAGCCGGCTTATCGGGTGGCTGGCGAGCTGGCTTACTGGTGGGACTATTCACTCCATTGATCAGCTTTGCCGTTTCGGGAATGCCCCTGCTGCCAGTCCTGCCTCAGATAACTATAGAATGCGTCTTCTATGGTCTAATCGCCGGACTATTACGAGGTAAATTTCATCTCGGGGTAATCTGGTCATTAATCGGGGCGATGGTTTTGGGGCGACTGGCTCGTTTAGGTTTTATAGCTGCAGTATTTCTTCTCTATGGAGGAGAAGTTTCTCCTCTTGCTTATATGTGGGCTGTGGTGTTGCAAGGCTTGCCTGGAATCGCCATTCAATTAACCCTCATTCCGTTGATAATAAGGGTAGGCGAAAAGTGGTACCAAAAGAGGGCATATGACGGATGCTAACAGCAAGCCATCTGTTCAACTATTTTACGGCAACCGAGGATACTTTGCGTGCTTATCATGGACCTGAGCTGGTTTTCAGCTCTAAAGATGATGGGCTGGCACCATTAGTTGATTACGTCACTAGATTTGCTCCTGTGATGGGAGAAGTGCTTATTCTTGACCGAGTAGTTGGTAATGCCGCTGCGCTGCTGTTGAAGTTGGCACGTTGCACCGAAGTATGGAGTTCACTGGGTAGCGAACGAGCCGCCCGGACCCTAGCCAACTTTGGCATCAGGTATCATTTTGTAAACAAGGTTCCGTACATTTTGAACAGACAGAAGAGCGATGTTTGTCCTTTTGAGAAGCTATCGATGGGCAAAACGCCGGACGAGTTTTATGAGACAATTAAACTTCTGTATCAAGCCAATTTAGCGCTGAATCGAGAGACATAAATGCTAAACTGCCCCGGCTCTAAGGCTGCATTAAACGTAGAGGTTCTTAGTTGATTCGATAACCAGAGGGTCTTCTTCGTCTATCACATGGACGATATCCTTATACATCCCCTTCTTCATCGCACTGATTACCGCCCTCCTCTTGTTGAGACCTTTGGCAAAGGAAAGAACCTCATCCATCAGGTCATCGATATGGCATGCCTTCATAACAATGTGATGCTCTTCACACTCATAGGCTGTAAGACGTTTACCGGTGTATTTCATCTCTTCAAACTTATACATCGGGATTGCCTTTTCCGCGAGTGCTATCATCCCGGGAAGAAAAGGTATGCCGAGGTCTACTTCAGGGAAACAGAAGAACCCTCTGTCAGAGCGCATAAATCGAAAGTCAAATGCGCAGCACATAATAGCTCCGCCAGCAAATGCATGTCCGGTTATAGCAGCGATGGTGGGCATGGGATAAATAAGCAACCTCTTGAAAAGTTCATTCTGTGTGTAGAGAAATTTCTTTGCGGTATCCTGGTCATTTTTCTGGATAAAAGAGACAAGCCAATCGAGGTCAATACCATTAGAGAAGATCTTTTCATGGGCAGACCTTACCACGAGTGCATTGGCATCGGTATCATTCTCAATTGTATCCAAAACAGAAAGAAACTCACCCAGAAATGACAGGTTAAATCGGTTTTCCCCACTATTCATAGTAACAATAGCCACATTTTCATCCAGTTTGTATTCTATTAGCGCCATGTTATGATGCCTCCATGCTTAAAATTTGTATTCAAAACGCCACCGAATTATACATTACTATGGCTCCAACAAGCCAAGCCTGAAGACAGAGGTGAGCACTTTATCTGCCGTACTTTAGCTTGGCATATAACATGGTGCACATCATTGCCGTCGCTATGGCATTCCACAGGATTACCGGCGGCAAGCTCATTAAAATTCCGTAGACGAGCCAACAAGCGAGTCCCACTAAAAAGAGCAGAGTAAAGGGCAAGCTTATCTCACGGGCACTCTTGAGCTTAAACAGGCGCCATATCTGTGGAATGAATCCTACACTTATTAAAGCCCCGGCAATGAAACCTAAAAGTTCTTTCCAAATCACGCTACGCCTCCTATCTTCTAGACTGACCTTCTCGTGCTAAATTTGTCGTTGCTTTCTCAGGATGACCTGGTGCGGGCCATTCATACTATGTCATGAAAAGGTAATTTATTAGTTGCTTTTTCGTTCCTCTAATCTTTCCTTGAGGTAGACCCAGCCGGGTAACATATTTTCGGTTAGATGTGTTGGGAGTATAGCCTTAATCGGTTGTCCCATGTTAAATACCTCTCCCGATTTAAACAGGTTTTCAGCCACATCGAATAGGACTGCCCCGGGTATTCCAATTGCTATTTCATCATCTGTGGCAAGTGCGAAAGCCCTGTCTCCACCCCCGAGAAGAACAACCTGTGGTTTTCCTGTTAGAAATGGCAGCAGACCACCTTTTATGCATGATTCTCCATAGCCGTTAAATGGCGATTGTATAAGGTGTTTTCCTTCATAGCTTAACGCATGAATAACGTGCATTAATTGTCCCGGACTGCCATAAAGAAGGATTGAATCAGGAATAAACTGGGTTTTTGTCAATGGTGAGGCAATAAGTCCGATATGTCCCTCGGTCTTCTGTCTATTTTCGTCCGTCATCAAATCAGCATACAGTGATTGAACCTTTATTTCGGCATCCATATCCTTTCGCCACTTGTTCAGTCTCTGACTCTCGATGAGTTCCTCAACGGTTATATCAATCCAGTGATGGACGAAAGAAGTCGGTAGGCAGAAGTTATCTTCAGCGGTCATGGCGACATTCCATCCGTGCCGCCGGGCATAGGTGAAGGCCTGGCATAAACTCCATTTTTGTCCAAACGCGGATGGGCTGGTGAAGCCTTCCGGAATCTCTGTAATAGCTTTTATGTATTTTATGGCCACGGGAAAGGTGTTAATCCGCAATTTCTGGTATAATTCCTCGCCTGTACGCCGGTAATCCTCTGGCTGTTTCATAAAGCCTTACCTCCTCCTGCTAATATTACTGACATTACCACTAACGCTCGGGTCAAATTAACAGTATATCACTCAATATGGTCTCCAGCGTCTCAATCCCCTTTTCGAGGATTAGTATTCCTCCGATGATATGCCTTCAGCATTTTTTGCTGGTAGAGCTTACAGGAAGCCATCTGACTATGCTCGAAAGTGGCAAGTGATATTGCACTGCGGGCTGGGATTAAGGTACTGTAATCAATAAATATGGGCTGCACTACGCTCGTTGCTGTCCCGCCGGCGACTAAAGACGGCGAAATATATCTTTTATGGAACTTCGATATTCTCCGCCCTGCCAAGCTTATCTTCGATAGATTCCGCTTTTTCGTCGCCAATTCAGGAGGGTATAACTATGTAGCCTGGGGCATTCCTGGCTGGCTGCACATCGGTATGATGAACGAGAAGGGCTTGTGCTTTGTAGGGAATGCTGTAGGCATGAAGGATGGCGATGGGAAGGGGGCGACCATTCTTGAGATAATTCAGAGGGCGCTTTCTTCCTCTTCCACAGTGGATGAAGTATCTAAACTTTACAGTGAAAGCACCCGGCTTGTTCTCCCTGGCTATAGCGCAGCGATATTTGCCAATTTGAACTCAATGTGGGCAGATGAGCAGGGCAACGCCGTTACCATAGAATATAGCAAGAACCATATTGCTGTTAGACCCGTTGATGAAAGCGGCGTTATGGTGGAGACGAACCACCACCAGCACCTGGACAGAAAGCTCTCAGGTGGTGTCGAGCCAATGGGGCAGAACGCGATAGCAGGCAGCTACGCCCGCTTGGGGCGTGCCTGGGAACTGGCCAGGGAATATGCCGGTAAATTTGATTTGGAAACTATGGTACACTTCGCCTCCGACCATGGGAAGAACTACAGCCTGCTGCCTGATTTCAAAATTCCCCGAACAGGAATTGTCGACGATTCCACTATCTGCTGCCATGTGTGGAATCACGGCTGGTATTTGCGTCGGTTTCGATTGAAAAGGGCATTGGACGCCATGGCCGAAGGTGAGACCGTTTATTCCTTCATCCTTCAGCCCAGGCAGAGAACTATCTGGCTCTGCCGGGGCAAGCCCTGCCGCTCGAAATATGTGCCCCTGGAATTCGGTGAAGCACTGCAGAGGGCAGGCATAAAGCCTGTCCAGCAGAGGTTGCTCAAAGGCAAAGGGAGGAGCTTTGTCCTGAACGTTCTCCGCTTCGCCGAGAAGGCCTTTCCCGTGGGATAAGATCAATCTTTGCTTTGACAGGGCGTTGGCATGCCCATTATACTGTCGGGAAACGCTATTCGTGGAGGTGAAGATGGGCTACACAGAGCTCGAGGATATTGGGGAAGAAAACACCATGCTGAAGGAGCAGGTGCATAAATTTGCCGAGGAGGTGATAAAACCTGCTTCAATGAAGCTTGACAGAATGGAAGCACCCAAGGTAGCGGAGAAGGGTTCGTTATACTGGGATGTGTTCAGGCAAATGAAAGAGTTGGGTTTTCATAAGGTGTGGGTACCTCGTAAGTATGGAGGGCTAGAGTTCAATCCTGATCAATTAAGTATACTTTATGAGGAACTAGGATGGGGGAGCGTGGGGTTAGCTACAGCGATAGGTGTGGATTGCCTTCCACCGACTGTAATTTCCATGGTCGGCTCTCCTGAAGCTATAGAGGAGATTCTCATTCCCTGGATGAAGGATGAGGAAGGCAAATATCATGGTTGCTGGGCTGTGACCGAGCCAGAGCATGGCTCAGACTGGCTTCTTGCTCCCAGCTACCCTGCCCCCACGGAGTTTGGCAAAGGGCAGGTTAGTGCGGTTAAAGATGGAGATGGGTGGCTTATCAATGGGTCGAAATCGCAGTGGGTATCTTCCGCCCCAGTTGCTACTCATGCTTTAGTTCATGTGGTGTTTGCTGAGAAGGATTTCAGCATGGCGGAAGGCGGGATGGCGCTGGTCCCCCTTGATCTGCCTGGTGTAATCAAAGGAGTATTAGTAGATAAGCATGGGCTGAGGGATGACCCTCAGGGGGAAATCGTTTTTGACAATGTTAGAATACCCGAGAGTCATATTGTCCTTGCTGCACCTGAGTTCTACACTATATTTATTGACCAGCTTTTTGCATCTACCAGTTCCTTCATGGCGACAGCTTTTACCGGCCTAGCAAGGGCAGCTTTTGAAGAGGCTTATAAATATGCCAGAGAAAGGACACAAGGTGGGAAGCCCCTTATTGAGCACGAGGCGATTAAATTAACGCTATATGGGATGTTTGAGAGGGTCGAAACCTCTAGAGCTTACGCCAGAAAAGTTATGAGACATGTTTGGGAGAGGCTAATTAAAGAGCAAACCTATGATGCCTCGGTGGCACATGCTCTTGCCGCGCAAGTTTTTTGCAAAAGGGCAGCATTTGCGGTTGCTCATGAAGCGGTGCAAATCTTTGGTGGCTACGGGCTTAGCAAGGATTTTTGGGTTGAGAAGCTTTTCCGTGATGCACGGGCTGGGATGGTGGAAGATGGGACTCTAGAGGTCTTGAGTCTTGCCGCTGCCTACGAATTGGACAAAAGTTATCAAATATAGGAGGTGAGAAATGAGTTTAGACGTAAATGATTTCAAAGACAAGCAAATAGGGATTCCCTTTGATGCCCCACTTTACGCCGCTACGGAACAAGGAACTATAGAATACCGCAATTGTGAAGCATTGCTCGGCTTATTTGAGAGCACTCAAGAACTTGAAAAGCTACTTCCTCCCGGGCTTGAGTTCACCGCTACTCCCCCGCAGGCAGCATATTGGCTTTCCTGGTATTCTTTCTCCACTGTCGGCGCATATTATGAATACATCAGTATGTTGATGGTAAGGGACGCTGATGGAGATTTTGGGTATTATATTCCTTACATATATGTGACCAATGAGGCAGCGTTAGCCGGAGGACGAGAGCTCTTCGGAGCACCCAAGAAGCTGGCCAGTATGACTTTGGGGAAAGAGTTGGAATTCGTACAGGGGACTGTGGAAAGACCGGCAGGGAAAAGGTTAACAACCATAACTTTCCAACCTCAATCCAGGATGCCTGGCGAGATACTTGGTACTTTTCTTTCTGAAAAGATATATCTGTACTCGATCAGGCATTTCCCTCCTCTAAAAGGAGAAGGCGGGCATACCCAGTTGATTAAGTGGTATTCAAGTGTAAAACCGCATACCGACCCGGCGGGATTACCCACTGCCTGGACGGGGAAGACATCTGTGACCTATGACTCTCCTTCGCTATCCGACCCGATTCATAACCTCAAGCTGGGGACCATGATGTTATCAGCTTATATTCAGTTCGATATGATTCTGGGTGGAGAGAAAATCCTGAAGGAGTATTAAATGCCGACTATAGATGATTTCACTCGTCCAAGGGAGCTAATTCCGCCACTGATTGATGATATGGGCAGGGCTATCAGGGAATGGGTGGATGACAGGTATATGCCCATGAGGAGAAAGATAGACGAAGACTGGGCAGAACATAAGCTTGTTAAGCCTCTGTTGAAGGAAATAATGGTTGACTTCGGGTTAAACAGGACGGTATGGCCTGTAGATGTTGGTGGGCTTGACATCAGCTCTTTGAGAACTACCGGGGTGGGCACAGTGAGGATCTTCGAAGAGCTTGGTCGGGCTGATTCTGGATTTGCAGTCGCCTGTGGATGCTCCCTGTGGCCAGCCATACCTATAACCCAGCTTCCCCACAGGAATATGGAGCTATGTAATGAGTTTGGTCCCAGGTATTGTGGAGATGAGCTTTACATGGGCTGTTATGCCATGACCGAGCCTGAAAGTGGGGCTGATATAGAGAACATCGGGCGTATGCATGGGAGGACTATTCGCACCACCGCTAAGCGAAGTGGGGAGGAATGGGTTATAAATGGCCATAAGCAGTGGCCTACAAACTCGGGCAGGGTAGCTAACCTTTTTTGTGTCCTGTGCATCACCGATGAGGGCAAAGATGAGGAGGGACTGAGGTTGATATATGTCCCCGCAGATACCAAGGGGGTTTCGGTGGGACCGGCTTACCATAAAGCAGGGATGGCTGCAGACATGAATACCGATATATACTTTGATGATGTACGTGTTCCTTTAAGGTATAACGCTCAACCTGCTGAGTGGACGGTGAAGTGCTTTGACGAGATCGTCACGATTGGAAACCTGGGGACTGCTGCTTTCTCCTTGGGAGTGTTGAAAAACACTTATGAGATAATCAAGAAATATACCAGCGAGAGGGTGGTTGCCGGCAAGCCGCTGAAGGAACATTCCATGAATGCTGTCATTCTGGCTGAGCTTGCTGTAGCTATTGAAGCGGTGTCAACTTACTCTTATACCGTGGCTCATATGGTGGATGCTCCCGATGTTTATGGTCCACCATGGTCTCAGGAAATTGTGGCTAAGACAAGGGCCTGCTCCATGTTCGCCAGCGATATGGCGGTGAACCATACCGGTCGTGTTATGGAGCTTATGGGCTCTTACGGCTATACCAGGGAGGGTGACATTGAAAAGCACTGGAGGGACTCCAAGATGCTGCAACTCTGGCTGGGGGGAAAACAATTGGACTTGATGGAAGTTGCCAGATATTTTTACGAATGTGAGACTCTGTAAAAGCTGAAAAGAGGTGTTAGAAATGGCAAGAGGAGAATATGCCGGCAAGATTCTGGAGGTAAATCTAACTTCGGGAAAGATTTCGAAAATGAGCGTGGATGATGAAACCTTGCGGAAACTCAATGCCAATGGCTATCCTTCCCGGGAGAAGCTGGAGAGTGTAGGGCTTTCCGACTTAGCTCGGAGGTTATATACTTCAGGCAAATAATAAACTAAAAGGGAGGTGAGATTGTGCCAGTTAAGTATGGGACGAAGGAATGGGAGGAAGAGTACCAGAAGGTAGTTGAGGAAAGGCGTAAAGCCCACCCCAAGCCCATAGTGCCGACTCCTGAGTGGGGGCAGATATTTGGGGAAACTGTTGACGGCGATGCCGAGTATAGAGCGGCAGCCAAGACCTGGGAAGGTGCCGTTACCTTGGTGCTCCAGGCAAAGCCCGAGCTAGGGCTAGACGAAGATATTTCTGTGGTGATGGACCTGTGGCATGGTGATTGCAGGTCTGTGAAAATCCTTCCCAAAGAGGAAGCTGCGAAGGCGCCGTATGTTATGACCGGTAGCCTCGATACTTGGAAAGCTGTGGCTACAGGTAAGACAGATGCTATTAAGGCTACTATGCTGGGTAAAATAAAGCTGAAGGGAAATATGGCTAACGTAGTCAGGCATGTAAAGGCGTCTAAGAGGTTAGCGGGATGTACCGGGCTGGTTGAAGCTGTATGGCCTGATGAACTCAGTAAGGACGAAGTCGAGAAGTTTAGAGCTGAAATTAAACAGTTCAGGGAACAGTTCGGGGTTTAGTGACCGCTTAAGAATAACTGGGAGTTAGAAAGGATGGCATGAGCGATATGGAGGCTGGCGAAGCTGCTGCTAATGCCATATGGGAACTGACTAAGAAAATGAGGCTTCCTCAAAGGCTTCGTGACGTTGGTGTCCCCGAAGATGGGCTGGAGGAATGTACCGAAGCCTCTCTCTACGACGGCTGCATAGTGTATAACCCTAAGCCGATCGTCGACTCGCAGGAGACCTTAGGAGTATATAAGAAGGCTTGGTAGGCTTGGATTTTGCTGTTGATTGAGCATGGATGCCGACGTAATCATCATCGGTGGTGGTTTTGGTGGTTTATCTACCGCTGCCTTATTAGCCAGTAACGGCGTCGGGGTATTGCTCCTTGAAAGGGAGGAGGTTTTGGGGGGAAGGGCCAGGAGCATTGAAAAAGAAGGCTTCGTTGTTGATAATGGCTTGCACACCAATCGTTTTGCCTCGGCAGGTCCTGCTGCTGCCGTTCTAAGAAATGTAGGTCAGAGCCTGGAGTTTGTAAAGGAAGAGGGCTCCATCTCGTATATTTATCATAAGGGGAAGCTGATAAAGCGTCCTTCCTCAGCACAGGAATTCACGACCACGGAGCTTCTGTCACAACAAGGCAGGGAAGAGATGCTCAAGGTCTTGCTGCAGCTGTTGCAGGAAAATCCCGATGAGTGGTATTCCAGGACGCTTCTGGAGTTCATCAGTAAACTTACCCAGAATGAAGAAGCCAGGGAATTCTTTCGCCTGATTGGCTTTTTCATCATTGCCCCACAAATTGAAGAAACTTCAGCCGGTGAGGTGATGTATTTCATCCAGCAAGCTCAAAAATCACCCCGGGCTATTGCTACACCGGTAGGTGGTGCCAAACAAATAATAGACAAACTGGCTGCGGTGGTTGAAAAGAAAGGCAAGGTAAGGAAAGGATGCCAGGTTGCCCAGATTATAGTTGAGGAAGGGAAAGCAACCGGAGTTAAGGCGGGCAGGGAAATATTTACCTCTAAAGCCGTGATCTATACTCCTCCAGTTTATCAACCAGCCGCTTCTTCAGCACCCTCTCAGGAATAGCAGGTCCTGTTGATAATGGTTCGTTTCATCTCGTCAGAAAGCTCGTTGAAGTATGCGCAGTAGCCGGCAATACGAACCATAAGGTCGGGGTATTTTTCGGGATGCTCGTAAGCATCCAGTAGTATTTCACGGTTGACCACATTGGGTTGAAGCTCCATTCCTCCTGTGGTGAGAAAAGTCTTGAATATGCTCGCCAGCTTGCTTGTGCCGGCTGCGCCCTGAAACAGTGCAGAATCAACAGTGAGCGTAGCCGTTGCGCCATTCTCAGCATAGTCGGCAAAGTTAATACCGGTGATGGAATTCAGTGATGATAACAGGCCTGACTGCTCCATTCCATAATGGGGAATAAGCCCATTGGCAAGAGGAACACCTTCTAATCTTCCCGAAGGCAAAGCCGGGGTATTTTTTCCATATACATTAGCGACATTTAAGGCATAATAACCCGCGGAATATCTGCCGTTACGGGGACAGTTCTCCACCGAATCAAGCGCGTTATTATAAATCTGCAGTACCTTATTCTCCCATTCAGTGGCTTCACGGGACGAATCATCGCCGAATTTGGGTACTGCGAGCAATGCCGACCTGATTTGCTGGTTGTAGTCCCCCTGGAAATTATTTTCAATGGCGTTGATGATGTCATTGATAGCATAAAGCTTTTTCTTGTAGACAACCTCATCGATGGCATATAAAGAATCGGCGACATCTGTGACGCCTATTGCTTGAATGCCGCAACTGTTAAATGTCGCGCCCCCCTCGTACACATCTTTTCCCCTTTCAAGACATTCCTTGAACAGTGAGGAAGCAAGGGGCGTGGTAAAGTTTTCACGAAGCACCCTTTCAATCTTCTGGTGGTCGGTCAATATCGACTTTGTTAGAAAGTTCAATCGTGTCTGGAAGCGTTCCAGCAGCTCATCCATGCTGGACGGCGGGTTGTAAGTATAGAGCCCCTTTTTGGAGTCCCGCCTCTTACGTAGCTTGTCACAAGTCCAGGTAACGAATCGGGGAAATTTACTTTTCCCTTTGAAGGTATATTTAAGAAAATTAGTTGTTAAGATTGTCAGCTGGTCGCGGACTCCGTCGTAGTTCCACAAATCATGCTCATGCCCTTTCAGCGCCTGCAAAAATGCTAGGGCAAGATTCACATTGGCGCAGTCGGTATTGCCAAAATGGCTATCTGAAGCAACTGGCTCAACGCATCCCACTATCGAGTAATTTCTGGCGTTCTCCAGAGTAGTGGGATAATGCCTTTGTATGGCTTCTATGTAGATTTCATCGCTGAATAATTGCGGTAGAGGAGTTCCGTTGATATATATCTCCGCAAGTCTTTCCAGATATTTATCGGGACTGTTCTTATGAATACGTCCTGCCGGGTCTGCTGCCAGTGGCTGCAGTTCACAGGCATCTAGCAGCATATAGGTAACGTCATTGGTGGCATCCCTGCCGTCTTTGTCAACACCGCCAAAGGTTACCGCCTGGTCCGTAGAGAGAGTCTCAAAAAGTCTGAACAGTTCCAGAAAGGTCTCTCCATCATTTACATAAATAGCTTCGTCCATTTTGAGAATAAATAAGCAGAGAAGTTCCTTTGCGTTTTCGTAAGTAATTATCCCGGCTTCTTTATCCCGTTTATAGTAAGGATACAATATCTGGTCAAGACGCCCGAAGGATATCGCATTTTCAAATTGCTCAAGGCAAAGCGCTACATGCAAAAATAGCATGCTTTGTAGAGCTTCATGAAAGGTGCGGGCGGGATATTTGGGGACATGCCTGCAGACCTCTGCCATTTCTTCTAGTTCCCTGCGTCGCTCGGGGTCTTTTTCGTTCTTGCTCAAGTTGGATAGGTGGTCGGCATATCTCTGCGCAAAGGCTTCCAATCCTTCAAGAGTAATGATGACGCCCTCATAGAAGTCCTGGTTGTTCTCAGGCTTTTCTTTCTGCAATGTCTTTGTCTCTTCTATAAGACCGGAAGTTCCCAGTTCAAGAATGCGTTCAAAGTTTACAATAAAATGACATATCGCTGCGAAATTATTGTTAAATCCGGCATTCATTTCTGAGTTGCGCGCAAACAGTAAAATAGTATCCGATAACCGTGGAGCCACCCTCCCTAAAACGCTATGCTTTCGCCAGAAGGAGACTATTCTTAAGAAGGGGAAAAAATCCTTGTTAGAAACCTGGAAGGGAACTGGTTTCAGGCGTTTTATTTTATGGAGCATTTTAATACCGATAAAGCCCATATATTCTGCCCAGTAATGTCCGGCGACTCTTTTGGAGGTAAAATTGCCGACGAGCAGCTCCCGGGGATAAACTATAGTTTTCTTATTTCGCAATACATACGAAAGGCATTCCGCCCGGTGAATGGGGGTCGGTTTCTTAAAGCCATGCTTCCGGTAATACTTTGTCTTCAGGTTGCAGGCTTCCAGACAAAGAGCCCGCGGGCTCTCCCTGAGGGCTTTCTGGATTTCTAAAACGCGGGGCGTAAACACGGCTTTATGTGGGGAAGAATTTATATCAGCACACTCAGCATTGATGCCATAATATCGGAATAATCTTACCCCATTTTCTGCTGATTTAAGGCTTTGTTCGGGGGTGATATTCAATGGCACCACATTGAGACCAAGGCGCCTGGCTTTATCTTCGTACATATTGTTGTATTTCAGCAATTCAATGGAGTCATATTTGATTGACCTTAAAAAATCTGAAGCAGCCTGTATATGTCTTTCATCATCATTGAATCCCGGCACCATCACCATGCGGAATTCAACATTGGCATTCAGGTCAAGCAGTTTCTTTAGATTACTGTGGATTAAGGTGCTGTCTTGTTTTGTGTATTTTTTATGGAGGTTATCATCCCCGACAATCTTGAGGTCAACGAGAAAGAGGTCTATGTATGGTGCAACTCTGGCGATATTTTGCCACGGCGCCTGAAGCGATGTTTCAGCAGCAACCTCTATATTCTCTCTTTTGAGTAATTCCAGTAAATGTATCAGACTATCTGGGTCCTGGAGGAGAGGCTCACCACCGCTCAGCGTCACCCCACCGTTGCTTGAGAAGTAATATTCTTTATCTCTCAAAACAACTTCCACTATGTCGTCTATTGAATAACTGCGGTCAGGCGCTATGTCACCCTGGAATGACTGCATTTCGGGATTCTGACACCACACGCATCTCAAATTGCACCCCTGGAAAAAAATTGTGGTGCGAATCCCGGGTCCGTCATAGACACAGGTGCGTTGTATTTTGAAGGGTTTCAAGCTTTGAATCATCTGCGCTAAAATGCTACAACCCTCCTCAGTTTTGTGTCAAATCCCTGTCCCCGCTCTCCCAGCACATCGGGAATAGCCGCTCTTAGAATCTCCGCCTCATACCTGGTAAGCACTTTATATCTTTTCGAGGGACTTCACCACCACTGTTTTAATATCGATCTATGCTAACATATCAAATCATGACAACCCAGACCAGGGTAAAAATTGTCCGCTCTCTCTTGATAGCTACAGGCATCTTTCTACTCGTCAATGGATTGGGTCATATATTCTTCCCGGTGAAAATTCATGAAATTGTTGGGGGAGGGGGGATATTTGACATAAACCATCCCTGGATGGCACTAGCTGCGCGTGAGATGGGCGTGCTTTTCTCTGTCTTCGGTGTAGCAGCTCTGATAGCAGCAATCAACCCGTTAAAGCATAGGTGGCTGGTGTTAATCGTGGTGTTATCTGGTGTTTTAAGTGATGTGGTTCGAGGTTTGGCAGTCTTGTCGGGCACAGCGTGCCCAAAATTGTGGATAGTGGTGGGCGTGTCGATTATATTGTGGCTTCTCATAGTCGTATTCTATCCCTATAAACAGGCGGAACAACAAAAAGAACTGAAGTAGTCTTCTTCCTTGATGTCATTGCGAGGAGTGTCCCTCCTGTCATTGCGAGGAGCATCAGCGACGAAGCAATCCCATGCCCCGCCGAGATTGCCACGCCTTCGGCTTGCAATGACAAATAAAAAAGGTCACAATGCCCCCTCTCCTGTCATTGCGAGGCGCATCAGTGCCGAAGCAATCTCTGGAAAGGAGCGGGGAAACGGGGGGTTGACAAAAGGCTGAGTGGTCGTTAACCTTTATGGAATTAAAGTTAACGGAATGAAAGCGGAGATATTAAAGGCACTTCGTGAAGCTAAAGGATATATCTCCGGCGAAAAGGTGAGCAAATCCCTGGGTACCTCCAGGGTCTCTATCTGGAAGCACATCCGTGACTTAAAGCGGGATGGCTACGTAATAGAAGCTTCACCCAGAGGATACCGACTGGTTTCCTCTCCAGACTTGTTGCTTCCCTGTGAATTCCCTGATTTGGAGCCAAAGATTCATCATTTTCATGAAGTTAGCTCCACTATGGACATTGCCCGGGAATTGGCAAGGAACGGGGTGGAGGAAGGAACGCTTGTCATCGCTGAAAGGCAAACCACTGGAAGGGGGAGGCTGAGCAGGGAGTGGCAATCTCCACAGGGAGGAATCTATTTCACCATCGTTTTGAGGCCCAGGATAAGCCCGGTTTACGCACCGAGGATAAATCTGATGGCCTCAGTTGCTGTGGCTAATACCATCAGGAGGCTTTTTGGCTTGAACGCTGAATTAAAGTGGCCCAATGATGTCTTGATAGGCGGAAAGAAAGTCTGTGGCATACTGGCTGAGATGGATGCCGAGACCGATACTGTGAATTTCGTCAACGTGGGCATCGGAATAAATGCCAATTCACCTATCTCTCAACTTGAACACACTGCCACCTCCTTGAAGGAGGAGTTGGGCAGGGAGATTTCCAGAAAGGAGTTTTTACGCTCGCTGGTCAGGGAAATCAATGAGCAATATGCCTTGCTAACCAGGACTGAGCTGCTTGAGAAGTGGAAGAACCTCTCTGTCACGCTGAATAAGTGGGTAAGGGTAATATCTCTGGGCGAAACGATGGAAGGTCAGGCTATCGACATTGATGCCAGTGGGGCGCTTTTGATAAGGGATAAGGATGGCTTAGTGAGGACTGCCCTCGCTGGAGACTGCATTCATCTAAGGTAAAAGATGTCCCGGTTGCTCATCCTCATCGGTTATTTTCTGGTCATAATCGGCGTTGGAGTGTGGAGCAGGAAGAGGGCGGGAAGTCAGGATGGATTCTTTGTGGCTAATCGCCAGGGGAAGACGCCCTTAATCACCGGGTCGCTTCTAGCCACTGCTCTTGGTGGCTCTGCCACGGTGGGGATGGCTGGCTTGGGATTCCAGCAGGGCTTGACTGGCGCCTGGTGGCTTCTTGTTGGCTCTATTGGCTTGCTGGTTCTGGGATTCTTCTTTGCCCGGAAGGTAAGGGCTGCCGCTCTTTATACCCTTCCCGAGCTTGTAGGAAAACAATACGGCAGCGTGGTGGGTTTGGCAGCTTCCATTCTCATTGTTATTGCTTGGGTGGGTGTGGTTGCCGGACAAATCGTTGCCGCGGGAAAAGTTTTGTCTATCTTAGGGATGGGTTCTGTTACCTCCTGGATGGTCATTTTCAGCCTGGTGGTGATACTCTATGCTGTTCTTGGTGGGCAGTTCTCCATCATTCGCACTGATTTTATCCAGGCGGTGATACTTTTCCTCGGTATCTTTATAGCTGCAGGGCTTGCCCTTTCTGGTATAGGCGGGCTTGATGGCTTAAAGGCATCCCTCCCGTCTGGCTATTTCTCCTTCCCGGTAAGCCCTGAGTTTAGCTGGAAGATGCTGCTATCATTTTTGATTCTTGTTGGCGCAACTTATGTGGTAGGTCCTGATATGTATACTCGCCTCTTCTGTGCTAAGGATGAGGGAACAGCCCGGAGGTCAACTTTCTTGGCGGCAACCCTGTTTATCCCCCTGGCTTTCGCTGTCGTTTTTATCGGGATGAGCGCTCAAGTCCTCTATCCCCAGATTTCCCCCGAGCAGGCCTTCCCTCAGCTCATAAGCGGCGTTCTTTCCCCCGCTCTGGGCGGCTTAATTCTAGCTGCCTTGATTGCTGCGTTGATGTCCTCGGCGGATACCTGCCTTTTAAGTCAGGGAGTCATTTTGACTGAGGACATCTTAAAGCGCCTTCACCCTTCAATTGATGAACGAAGGACTGTTTTGCTAACTCGTCTCAGCCTGGTTGGGCTTGGTCTTCTGGCGCTGGCATTAGCTTTAGCCTTGAAGGGGGTAATCGCATCTCTCCTCTTTGCCTATACCATTTTCACCTGCGGCCTGGTCGTCCCTGTGATTGCCGGATTTTACAAGGAAAAGCTAAAGGTAACCTGGCAAGGAGCGATGGCAGCAATCATCGGTGGTGGAGCGATAGGACTGATAGGTAAAATACCCGCTGTTGATTTTTCCCTCAAGGAAGACCTCGGCCTCATCGGCTTTGCCGTAAGTGCCATCCTCCTCTTTACGGTAAGCTACCTCACCCGTGAAAAGCCCGAAATTTGAACATCGCTTTCCCTGTCATTGTGGTGAGCCAGGGCCTTGAGCCCTTCACCTCTTGTCATTCTGCCCCCTTCACCTGTCATTCTGAGCCCAGCGTAGCAATCTTAAATGAGTACAAGCGATTGTGCCCTTTGCCCTGACAGCGTATAATATCGCCAATCGGATCAAGGTGTGAAGTCATGAGCGAATCGGAGAACACTGTACCGCAGGACAAAGCAATACAGAGCAGTAGCGTCGAAACCATCAATGCGCTGATTGCTGACCTTGCTGAGAAAGATGGGGTGGTGCGTGTTAGAGCACGCCGATCCCTGGTGACTATCGGGGAACAGGCTGTGGGCCCCTTGGACGAAGCACTGACAAGTAAGAAACAATGGGTGCGCTGGGAGGCAGCCAAGGCCTTGGGTCAGATTGGCGATCCAGCAGCAACGCAAGCCCTGGTGAAAGCCCTGGAAGATAACATGTTTGATGTCCGCTGGCTGGCGGCGGAGGGATTGATTACTATAGGACATGGGGCTGTGGTTCCTTTGCTACACGCGCTAACCAAGCACTCAGATTCGCTCTGGCTGCGGGAGGGCGCCCACCATGTATTCCATGACATCAACATAAGGAACCTTAAGAAGGTGCTACGTCCAGTACTAGATGCGCTGGAGGACATCGAGCCATCGGTAGAGGTTCCCCGGGTGGCGGAGACCGCTCTGGATATGGTGACCAGGACATAGAGCTAATCTAAAGGCTCATGCCTTGGCTTCTTTTACCAGAAAGCCTGAATGCTTGGGACGAAAGATTTTGTGTGCCAAGAGTTTCACTCCGTCTTGAATAAGGAACATACCAAAGCAGTAGCCCCAGACCAGCCCTGCTAAAGTCCAACCCAATGGTGACATGAGTAGCCCGTATACGGCAATAAACGTAGCCACCACCTGTGTGCCCACCACTGCTATCAACAGGATGGGTGCGGGCTTGATGGACCAGAAGGGACCCCGAGTGCGGGCAACAAACAAGGTCAGGTGCCCCCCCACAGAGAGGTTAAGATATACCATGGTCCGAATCGTCTCATGGCTGAGCTGAAAAACGCTGTCACCCAGGTAGAAGATACCAAAGGACCGAATCACGGCAAACAGACCAATCATTGTAGCTATACCCAACACCAACCGCAAGTTCCAGACTTCTGGGCGGTTGGAGTAGCGGACGTTATCATAGGCAATGGTCAAAATAGCGCCGTCGTTAAGTATCGCCAGCAGGACTATCATGATTGCCGTTACCGGGTAGAAATTGAAGAGCAGGATAGCCAGAGTCAAGAAAATTAACAGAGCCACTGTCTCAGCAATCCGATAGATAGTATAGTTTAACATTCGCTGAAAGATCTTGCGGGCCTCTCTAATGGCGTCAATAATGACGGATAGGCCGGGGAGCATCAGCACGATACTGGCCGCCGCCCGGGCAGCATCGGTAGCACCGGAGACGGCGATGCCAGCATCGGCCTTCTTCAGTGCCGGTGCATCATTCACACCGTCGCCGGTCATGCCCACGATGTGGCCCCGTTGCTGCAAGACATCCACGATGTGATATTTATGTTCCGGGAAGACCTGGGCAAAGCCGTCAGCTTGTTCGATGGCATCAGCCAATTGACCGGCTTCGTGATGTTTGGTTTCAGCGAAGAGGCTGGCGTCCACAATGTTTTTGCCCATGTCCAACTGGCGTCCGATCTCCCTGGCAATGGCGACCTGATCCCCTGTGACCATTTTCATATCAATGCCCAGCTGTTTCGCAGTATCAACAGTTGCCTTGGAATCTTCCCGTAGCGGGTCGTAGAGGGGAATTACGCCCAGGAACTGCCATTCACCTTGCTCATTGGCGCGGGCCACCCCCAGGGAACGAAAGCCGCGGGCAGCGAATTCGTTCACTGCTTCCTCAAACTGAGATTGTATCTTAGCCGCGTTGGGGTCCAGCGCTAGGATGATCTGGGGCGCCCCCTTGGTCACCCTGAAATCATGCCTGTCACGTTTCACCGTGGCTTCGGTGCGCTTGTGAACGGGGTCGAAGGGCTGGAAGTGCATCACCTGGTACGATTTTAGCTCCCTGTCATCCTTCACACCGCTGAGCACCGCTAAGTCAATAGGGTCCTGGTCTTCAGCCCGAGAAGCCAGCGCAGCAGCGAGAATTAGCTCTTCCAGGCTAATGTCGCCCACAGTAAAAGGATCCCCTAAAGTCAATTTGTTTTGCGTAAGCGTGCCGGTTTTATCGGAACAGAGCACATCAATGCCGGCCAGCTCTTCAATAGAGGTTAACTTGGTAACAATGGCTTGCTTCATGGCTAGCACCCGTGCTCCCAGGGACATGGTTACCGATAATACCGCCGGCATGGCCACGGGAACGGCGGCTATAGTCAGAACCAGCGCGAATTGCAGCACGACAAGCATCGGGTCGTGTCGGTAAAACGCTACCCCTAGGATAATAATAGCCAGGACAACAGCGATGACGATAAGGTAATCCATGATCTTGAGGACAGCCTGTTGTAGATGGCTCTTGGTTTCCGCCGTCTTAACCAGCTCAGCGGTCTTACCGTAGTAGCTGTCTTTGCCGGTAGCATAGCCCAGAGCGTCAATTTCTCCTTGTCTGAGAATAGACCCGGAGTAGACAACGTCACCCGTCTTGCGCTCCACCGGCAGTGACTCACCAGTAAGGGCAGATTGGTCCACTTCCACTGGGTCCCCCTCCAGTAATTTGGCGTCTGCCGGCACAATATCACCGATGCGCAGGCGGATGATGTCCCCCGGCACCAGTTCGCGGCTGGGTATAGTAGTCCAGCTACCATCTCGCTTGACCTTTGCCTGTAGTGCCAGTTTTTCCTTAAGTGCGGCAATGGCATTGCCTGCCTGGTGTTCCTCCCGGAAGCCAACGACAGCGTTCATTACCAGCAGGAACATGATAATGCCGAGGTCAGGCCAGTGGCGCAGCACTCCTGACAGGACTGCCGCCACCATGATCATCACCGGGATAGGTCCCCAGAAGTAAGAGAGGAATTTCAGGACTGGATTGACTTTTCTCTCAGTAATCTCATTGTAGCCGTACTGAGCCAGACGGCGTTGTGCCTCAGCCCGGCTAAGGCCGTCAGGGGAAGAGCCAAGACGCTTTAGCAGTTCTGCCAAGGGCAAATCTTTTAGTTGCGTTTCGGTAGTCTGAAGCGTCTTAACCCTAGCTTTGGGCTGGTTTTCCTTCCCCTCTTCGCGATTGCCCATGAGGTGTGTCCCCCAAAAGATTGTAGCACCTTCTCTTTGCCCTGAAAAGTGCCTGTGCAAAGCCCTTTAATTCTTTATTCATAAATACTCATTGCATCGCTTAATCTAAAATCTGCCTCAAAAGAGTTGAGGAGGTCAAGATATTGTTCCAGGTAGCGCGTCAGTAGAAACTTTTGCCTCACCGTTTCCTTAGCCTTTTGTCCCAGTTCTTCTCGCAATTTCCTATCTTTAACCAGCTGGACGACCCTTCCTGCTGCCTCCTCAACGGAAGAGACCAGGAAACCGTTAACGCCATCCTCAATCTGGTAACGAATGCCACCCACGTTCCCCCCAATGACCGGAGTTCCTTTCCACATAGCCTCGGCAACCGTCAGGCCAAACCCTTCGCGAATTGATTTCTGCAGGACGACAGCTGCCCTGCGCTGAAGGGCATTCACCAACGCTCCATCCTGACGGCTGAGGATAATGATGCGTTCTTCCTGGCAGTCCAGCAGAGATTTATACACCTCCTCGCCTTCCGGATCATCAGTGGCCACATTACCCAATAGCACAAGAGTGCAGTCCGCTTTCTTTCTTGCCAGTTTGAAGGCCTGGATGACCCCTTCCGGGTCTTTCCAGCGGTCAAAGCGCGAGATTTGCACTACCAGGGGAAGGTCTGTGGGAATACTGTGATAATTCAAGCGTTCGTCTATTTCATCCTGGCTCATCTCCTGGTTAGTAATGGAGAAGGGGTCAATTGCCGGCATGAAGAACAGCTGCGGCGTCTTCAGTTTTTGTCTATAGTCCTTGCTGCTGAGGATAACCGCATCATACTTTTCTATGAACGGAATCAGGTAGTTCCAAAGTTCTCGGTTCGGGCGCGACAGGTCGATGTGACAGCGCCAGATCCAGGGACAATCCTTCCTGTAGTGATTGATCATGGGAAGTGGTTGGGGGTCGTGAACAATAACCACGTCATGATCCAGGTGGTTTCGAATGGCGTTCTCGTAAACGACTTGCTCGTAGAGCTGCATTTTCCTATCGGTAAGATTAATCTTGCCACCCTGCAGAGCATTATGAATTTTCTTAGTCACGCTGAAGAAGTCCGGAGGACCATGAATCGCCCTCCAACCTGTCTTTATACCCAGACTGTTCATCAAAAGCGTCGACGATGACAGAAGCTGTGACACGCCGCCGCCGTAATATGTCGAATTCACATTGACCACATGCAAATCTTGCAGCAGCCTGGCCTTTTCTCTAATGCGCTCGATTGTTTCTGCCCCCACGAACTGCTCATAGTCTTCGACCTGAACGATTCTGTCATCTTCCATAATTATTTATCTCCTTTCGCAGCTCCGAGTATCTATTCGACTTTGAGTTCTCTTATGAATTTGGCTGTTTCCTCAGGCAAGGCGGTATTGATGTTGATGCCAGAACCGATCTCGAATCCCGCCACCTCAGTGAGCCGAGGAATGATTCTCAAGTGCCACAGATAGTAATTCTTGTTCTCGTCCCCCACAGGGGCGGTGTCAATGACATAGTTGAAATCAGGGTTATTAAGCCCCCGATACAGCTTGAGCAGGACTATTCGCAGGACATGGGCCAGGTTCTCCAGGTCTTCTGTCGAGGCGTTGCCAAAGGAGGCTTGGTGTGTCTTTGGCACGACCCAGGTCTCAAACGGCTGGTGGGAAGCAAAGGGATGAAATACCACAAATTTTTCTGTCTCCTTCACTACCCGCTTGCCTATCTTCAGTTCATGGTCTACCAGGTCAGAGTAAAGGCATCGGCCGGTATTATCATAATGGCGGATGGCCACTTCGTATTTCATTCTGATATGCTTTGGCACCACAGGCGCAGCTACTAATTGTGAATGGGGATGCTCCAGTGAAGTACCGGCTGACGCTCCCTGGTTCTTAAAGATGATGATCAATCTTACAGAGGGTATCCGACTGAGGGTATTATATCTTTCCTGATAGGCGCGCAGAACATCCTCCACACCACCATCTTCCTGCAAGGCAAGAGGTTGGTTATGTGCTGGGGTTTCTACAATTACTTCGTGAATCCCTACACCGTCCATATCCAAGAAGAAACCTTCCTCTTCTCTCCTCATAGTGTTGCCCCCGGGTGTGAGAGCAGCGAACTGGTTGGTGAAGCCCCTCACTCGCCAGCTTTGTCCCTTTTCACCCGGGTATGAGAGGGTCTCGGGCAGTGTCATGGCCTCGTTACCGGGACAGAAAGGGCAGGAGGGCGAGAAGGTAAGCAACTCAGGCTTGGCCTGCTGACGTACAAAGTCGTGTGGCCTCTTGGCTCTTTCCCTGGCCATGATAACCCACTCTTCGGTTGTGGGATCCAGTCTTATCTCAGACATACATTGCCTCCATTTCGCAAGGGCTCACAGAGCTTCCGTACCCATAGTCTTGCTGCCGATGGCATGATAGAATGAAAGCATGCAAAGCATGCGTCGAATAGTAAACACGTTATCAGAGAAGGATATTTGGACCGTTCTAAAGCGGATAATTCTTGCCAACTTAGCTTTTATAGGTGTGTTTTTAATATTGAACATTATTATTGATTTCGAGGAATTTCACAAAAGGCTTCCTTTTTCCAGCGTGTTGGAATATCAAACTGCGGCCATCATCATTCTTTCCGTTATAGAAGTCCTGATCTTAATGGTCATCATTCGACGGTGGTTCCACTCAAGGCGTCTCAGTATAGCTTCCGTCGAGAGATTATTGCAAGAAGGAGAAAATGAAGATGTCGAGTTCAAAGCATCTCTTCGTTGGGATTACAAAGAAAGAAGGGTTAATAAGGAGCTAGAATATGCTGTTGCAAAAAGCATTGCCGGATTTATGAACGCAGGGGGCGGCACCCTCCTAATTGGTGTCACTGACGAGAAAACACCTGTTGGATTGGACGTGGACTACAGTACATTGAAAAAGAAAAGTAGTGATGGCTTCATCCTTCATTTGATCCAGATATTAAATAATTATCTTGGGAAAGAATATTCCGCCTTTTTTTCCGTAAACATTACTCACTTTAGAGGTAAGGATATTTGTAGAATTGACGTGCTCCCATCAAATAAGCCAGTGTATGTAATACGCGACGGGCAAGAAGAATTTTTCTTACGGGAATCGGCCTCCACACAGCCAATGCAAATAAAAGAAGCGAACGAGTACATCAAGATGCACTGGAGGGTCTGACTAAAGAAGAGCAGAACGTAGCAGGATTTGGTAGGGGGTTCAAATTTTGTTCAGAAGAGATAATCACTTAGGAATTTTGACCTGACTTTGACACTCCCTGCCACGTCGACAAAGCTAAGGATCTGAAGCCCCGATCCAATTTCTGATTTCCAACCGAAAATTGATGTAAACGCCAGACCTGATTTCGAACCCTGCCACTCTTCGGCGAGCCAAAGCCCTGAATGTACTGAAGGGGAAGCGTGGTAATCCCATCCGTCATTGTGTGAGCCAGCTAACCTATCCGTTCAAAGCCTTATACCATTTCTTGTTGAGCTTATAAATCTCTTTGAACTTACCAAAAAGCTCATCGTATATGGCCCTGTTTCTACTGTCGGGGCTAAATGTCCTTTCAACCTTTATATATTTTCCTATATCCTCGAAGTTTTTTATATAACCCAGGGCGAAGCTGCCGAGCATGGCAGCTCCCCTTGCCACTGCCGTTTGCACATCTTCGACTCTTTGTATTTTCCTGTCCATTACATCAGCTATAATTTGGCACCAGAGGTCATTTGTCGCCCCGCCGCCGACTATCCGTAATTCATCGACCTTAGAATACAAATTCTCGACTGTAAATAAAGCCCACTTCAGATTAAGGGCTATTCCTTCATAGATAGCACGGATTATATGACCTCGGGAATGATCAAGACTTAAGTTGTGCAGACCGCCCCGCACTGTATCATCATCAAGAGGACAGCGCTCACCAAAGAGCCAGGGAGTAAATATTAGCCCATCAGACCCTGGGGGAATCTTACTCGCCTCTTCTTCAAAAAGAGCATATGGTGGTGTTTCCGCTTCCACGTCTGTCTGCTTCCATAGCGCCTCTTTAGGATAGAGCACTTCTCTAATCAGCCATTCGAACGCCCCAGCAGATAGTTCCTGATGTCCCATGACAAGATAATATTTTTCAGGATAGGCGCTTCCGACGCAACCAGTGTAGTGAGCAATATCAACCTTCCGCTTTGTTACGTGGCCTCCTATCCAGCCCGATGTACCCAAATTGATGTGGAGTTCCCCGTCATGCATTGCCCCTGAAGCAACCGCGGCACAGGTCATATCGCCTGCTCCATTTATTATCGGCGTCCCCTGTTTTAAACCTGTCTTTTTTGCTGCTTCTTCCGTCAAGCCGCCAACAATGAAAGTAGGGCTTTGGACTTCAGCAAGCTTTTCCATAGGGATACCAGCCATGTTACAGAGCTTCTGAGACCAATGATTATATTGAGGACTGTTCTTCCTGGTGTCGAGGAGCCACCATACTACCGCAAGGTCTGTGGATGTGACCATCTTGCCTGTCAGCTTGAAGATTATATAATCCTTTACATCAAGAAATTTGTAACAATTTTTATATATCTCAGGCATGTTTTCCTCCAACCAGTAAATCTTCGGAATTTGGTCCTTACCGGTGGTGATGCTGGGTGCTCCGCCTGTTATTCGCAGGAAATTCAAAATCTTGAGTGGAGGATAGCCTTTAATCTTTATTAGCCCCTTATATAGCCTTTCTTTGGCTAACCTGGCTCCCCTGGCATCTATCCATATATAACTATTAGTAAGAGGCTTACCCTCCTTTGTTACCGGCGTGAAGCCTTGCATCTGGGTGGCAAACGTCATTCCGGCAATATCATCAGATTTAATCTGGGTCTTTTTCAGAAGGGCTTTTGTTGTCGAAACAACTGCATTCCACCATTCATCAGGGACCTGTTCCGCATAGCCTGCTTTAGGCATAATGATGCCCGAGGGGTAGCTTTGTCCCACAGAATCAACTATTCTGCCATCTGTAGTAACAAGCACCGCCTTATTGCTGGTTGTCCCTAAATCATGGGCGATTATATATTTTTCCATTTTCACCTCTCTTCCGGCAGATCTCGGGATGCGATTGTGTTTACCCCGGTATTTAAGATATTTTCACAAACTATATCTCCACATTTAATGGGTGCTCTTACTCTAATCTTAGCTAATTCTTTCATGCATTTCATCATCAAATTTTTGGGTATTGGTTTTTCACTAGTACTAAACAATATAAAGAACTCAAAAGTCAAAACGCAAAAATGGGGAAAAAGACAGTATAAAGCTGAAGGCTGATAGCTGAAAACTGAAAGCTGAAAGCTGATAGCTACTGAACTGAGTTTAGGGTTTCCCGGCAATAGCATAAGCGCATCCCTGCCAGCCCTTCCCCTTGTCATTGCATGCCTCCTCCCTTTGTCATTGCGAGCCCCCTTCACCTGTCATTGCGCTCCCTTTCCTAATTGTCATTGTGTGCCTTCTCCCATTGTCATTGCGAGCCGAAGGCGCGGCAATCTCGGCGGGGCATGGGATTGAGGAGCTTGTTCCGAGCCTAAAGCGAGGAATCTCGGTCCAGTTTGCTTCGCGACTCCTCGCAATGACAAGAACGGGCTGGTAGTAAGGATTGCCATGCCTTGATGGCGATGACATAATAAAGGCGTGCGGGTTGCCATCATTGTCCTGGGGCTCCTTGCATTGTTAGGAGCGGTTTGTGCCTGCTCTTGCTCAGAATCCCCGGCTCCCACAACTTCTAATATCACTCCAGTCTATAGTTACAATGTTGTCAACACCTATCCTCATGACCGAAGTGCTTTCACACAAGGGTTGGTTTTTGAAGACGGCGTTTTATACGAAGGAACAGGGCTTAATGGACGCTCCACTTTGCGCAGGGTGGAATTGGAAACTGGAGAGGTGTTGCAAATTCATGAGTTACCAGCCCAATTTTTCGGTGAGGGTGTGACCGTTTATGGAAACGACATCATCCAGTTGACCTGGCAGTCGCATGTCGGTTTTGTTTATGATAGGGACAGCTTTGAGTTACTACAAGAGTTCAATTATTCCACTCAAGGTTGGGGCATTACCCATGACGGAGAGCGTTTGATTATGAGCGATGGAACGGCAACATTGTATTTCCTAGACCCTGAAACCTTTGAGGAAATTGGTCGGGTTGGAGTATATGACAACGATGGTTCCGTGAACAGACTCAATGAATTGGAATATGTTCAAGGAGAAATCTATGCCAATGTCTGGCAAACAAACCGCATTGCCAGGATTGACCCTCAGATGGGTCAGGTGGTTGGCTGGATAGAGTTGAAAGGGCTTTTAACTCCCGAAGACCGCAGTGAGCCGGTTGATGTCCTCAATGGCATTGCCTATGACGCAGAGAATGCTCGCTTGTTTGTGACCGGAAAATTGTGGCCTAAGCTCTTTGAGATTGAATTGATTTCTGCTGGGTGATTAACGATTCCTATTCTGCCAACAAGGATTGTCATGCCTTGATGGCAATGACATAATAAGGGTGTGCGTGTTGCTATCATCGGGCTGGGGCTTATCGGCGGTTCCATCGGGCTTGCTTTGAAGAAGACTGAAGAAAGTCATTCTGAGCCGCAGGCGAAGAATCTCGAAATAATTGGCTATGTTCGTCGTCCTGAAGCTGCCTCGCTGGCAGTGAATATGGGGATGGTTGATAGAGTAGAAATGAGCCTCGAGGACACGGTAAAAGAAGCTAAGATGGTCATCATTGCCACTCCAGTCCTTGTTATAAAGGAAATCATGTCCAAGATAGCAGATTCTCTTCCCCATGGCTGTATAGTTACCGACACGGGGAGCACCAAAGTTGAGGTTATGAAATGGGCTGGGGATTTATTGCCACCGACGGTGGACTTCGTCGGCGGGCATCCCATGGCGGGGAAGGAGACCTACGGCATGAATGCTGCCGAGGCTGATTTATTCCAGGGGTCTGTTTATTGTCTTACTCCAGCCAAGAAGGCTTCGTCACAGGTGGTGGATGAGCTAATCAAGATGGTGAAGAAGATAGGAGCGATACCGTTCTTCATTGGAGCTGAGGAGCATGATGAGCTTGTGGCTGGCACCAGCCACCTTCCCTTTTTGCTCTCAGCCGCTCTGGTGACAAGCACCGCCAGTGAACCTACCTGGGCGAAGATGAGGAAGCTAGCTGCTTCCGGCTATCGTGACGTTACCCGGCTGGCTTCGGGAAGTGCTGAGGTAAATGCGCAGATTTGCTTTACCAACCAGCAGGCGATACTTCACTGGCTTGATAGGTATATCGATGAGCTACAAAGATACCGTCAATTGGTGGATTCTGGCGATGAAAGGCTAAAAGAGACACTGGCTGAGGCTAACAAACTGAGGCAAGAATGGCTAAACAAGGCAAAATAAGAATCATCAGGCCCTGTCATCGCCTGGAAGGAGAAGTTACCCCACCGGGCGATAAGTCCATCTCCCATCGTGCCGTGATTCTCAATAGCATAGCTTCAGGAGAAGCTGAGGTTGTGAATTTCTCCCCGGGCAGGGACTGCTGGAGCACCGTTAGCTGTTTAAGAGCTTTAGGAGCAAGGGTTCGCAAAGTTGGCGCTTCAGATTTCCCCACCTTGCTTGTTTCCGGTGTTGGTGAGAAGGGATTAACTGAAGCCTCAAATGTACTCAATGCCGGGAACAGTGCCACTACCATCCGCCTTCTCGGCGGCTTGCTCTCCAGTCAGCCTTTCTTATCTATCATCACCGGCGATACTTCCCTCCGTTCCCGCCCCATGGGGAGGTTGATTGAGCCGCTGCGATTAATGGGGGCGGAAATCTGGGGTAGGGGAAAGGATTCCTTTGCTCCTCTGGTAATCAAGGGCAGGAGGTTGCATGGCGCCGAAATCTCGCTATCCATCCCCAGCGCTCAAATCAAGTCGGCGATTTTGTTGGCTGGTCTCTTTGCTCAAGGGAAGACGGCGTTACAGCAGCTTGTCCCCTCCCGTGACCATACCGAAAGATTGCTCAAGCAGATGGGAGCTTATCTGGAAAGTGATGGCAAATTGATTTCTCTAAATCCTTTAGCTTCGCCGCTAAGGGCAATCAGCTTTACTATTCCTGGTGATATCAGCTCGGCGGCTTATTTTCTGGTTGCTGCCGCTGTCCATCCCGATGCCCAAATAGTGGTGAGAGGCTGTGGGGTTAATCCAACACGAACGGGGATTATCGATGCCCTTATGGCTATGGGGGCTAAGCTAAGGATAGAAAATAAAAGGGTGACTGCTGATGAGCCGGTAGCTGATATTGTGGTGGAATCCAGCAAATTAAGGGGTATCGAGATTGATGGCGAGATGATTCCCCGTCTCATTGATGAGATTCCCCTTCTGGCTGTGGCTGGCTGCTTTGCCAGCGGTAAAACTGTTGTCCGGGGTGCTTCTGAGCTGAGAGTGAAGGAATCCGACCGAATTGCCACGGTCTCTCGTGAGCTTATCAAGATGGGTGCTAAAATTGAGGAGTTGCCTGATGGCATGATTATCTATGGGGGTAAATCTTTAACTGGCACAGAGCTTGACAGTCATCTTGACCATCGCCTGGCGATGAGCCTTGCTATAGCTGGTTTGGTGGCTAAAGGCGAAACGGTCATCAACCATGCGCAGATGGTAAGTGTTTCATATCCCTCATTCTGGTCCGTTGTTGCGAGCCTTATCCCGAGCCAAAGCTCTGAGCGAAGCGAAGAGGCAGCGAGAAAATTGAAGGAATGAGTTCAAACCAGTTACTTATCGTCCTCTCGGGGCCTTCCGGTGTGGGCAAGGATGCCCTGCTCAAGAAGATGAAGGAGCAAAAGTATTCGTTTCACTATGTGGTAACGGTTACCAGCCGCCCTCGCCGTAAGGGCGAAAGAGACGGTGTGGATTATCACTTCATTTCTCAGCAGGAATTTCAGCAAATGATTGATAATGGGGAACTTCTGGAATGGGCTAATGTTTATGGAAATTACTACGGTGTGCCCAGAAGGGAGATAAGTCAGGCCTTGTCTAAGGGGATGGATGTCATTGTGAAGGTAGATGTGCAGGGTGCTGCCACGATTAAGCGGATATTGCCTCAGACGGTGTTCATCTTTCTAAGGCCTCCTTCAATGGAGGAGTTGGAAAAACGGCTAAGGCAGCGCCATAGTGAGTCTGCCAGGGACCTGGCACTGAGATTACGGAAGGCTGAGGAAGAGATGAACAGCTTGCCCCTTTTTGCCCATGTGCTCACAAGCCATCAAGGCAAACTCGATGAAGTTATCTCCCAGATTCAAGCCATCGTTACTGCTGAGAAACGCCGGGAAAAGCCAGGGGTAATTGAGCTATAATACCGGTGCAGCCTGAGTTTTTTCCTGGTCGGCATCGGTGTAAACCTTTTCCTCAGCAGCTTCCTCTTCGCTCAGGGGAACATCGGACTCAACGTCCCTTCCTTCAATTTCTTGGGCAAGAAGTTCCTTGTAATACTCATGCTGGATAATGAGTTTCATAACATCGTTTGTTCCGGTCCAGATCATGGGAAGCCTTGCCTCTCTCACTGCTCGCTCGATAGGGTAGACATTGGTATATCCAATGCCTCCCATATTATCCATGGCATCGTTTGCCACTTCCCAAAACACTTTGGTAGCAAGCACCTTTAACTCAGACACTAGCCTTCTCTGGTAGCCTGGTGTGCCTATTCCATCATCTATGGTCTTCCCCACCGCATAGGCAAAAGCGCTGACAGCATCAAGTTTGGTTAGACTCTCAGCTATTCTGAAATTGACTGCCTCAAAGTTTCTTATCGTAAAACCGAAGGCTTTTCTTTTGTTGGCATACTTGGCAGCTATCTCCAGAATGGCTCGGACACCAGCTACGCCACCAGAAAGGATTCTCTCAGGCACCATCATCTTGTAGAAAATTTTTGAACCAGTGTTTTCTTCTCCCAGGAGATTTTCCTCAGGTACTCGTACATTCCGGAAGTATATTCTTGCCGTTCCTGTGCCGCGAACTCCCATCAAACCATAGACGTGCTTTACGTCTACTCCCATATCTCTTTCAACGATGAAAGCGCTAAGCGAATCACGAGGAGCTGCTCCAGGATTGGTAACGGCGTAAACTAGGAAGAAGTCGGCACCTTCACCACCCACAGTAAACCGTTTCTGCCCATTCAGGATATAATAGTTTCCTTCTTTTTTAGCAGTGGTGGTGGCACCGAAGAAGTCAGACCCTCCTCTGGGCTCAGTAAGTGCTTCACCGGCCCACATTTTCCCTGCAATGATGGGCTTGAGATATTTTTCCTTTTGGGCCTCGTTTCCGAATACGTTTAGAGCTTCCCCAACGATAGAGACTAAAGCGTAAAGGCATGTAAGGCTCACAGTTAACTTGCCAATTATACCTGCAACCATAATATCATCCACCCATCCAAGCCCCCTGCCTCCGTACTTGGGTGGGAACCTCAACCCGAGAAGATTTCGCTTCCCTGCCTCCGCCACCCATTCTTTGGGGAACGTGATTTTATCAGCATCCATATCCATGATGAGCTGTCGTGGCACGCTTTTGACGAAATCTTCCACTTCCTCCTTGAGTTTCTTCCGTTCCTCGGTCAAGAATACTTCTAGCATTTCCCCTCCTTTCAATGATGAATTAATTAACTTTGCATCCAGATGACAACTCACATTATAACACCAACTTGAATTTGTTTGACCGTCGAGGGATTTTTCCTTTTAATTTTGCATTGACGAGTGGCTAAGAATGCAATACAATTCCGCCAATTGATACAATAATATAAAAATTAGTGTTGGCTGTCAGATGGAGAAACAATGGAGGAACATATGAGTGCGGAACTTATGCTCGAATTAACCGAGCCGTCTCTGCTTATTATAGAGGAAAGAAAGAGCAAGGACATTGTGGTGGGAGTGCCTCACCACGCACCTGCAGGAATACCAACACTGCGATGTTCTGAACACCCTGATGCAGACGAAAACGCTGGTTTCCTCGGCCGTTATATTGCAGAAAAACTAAAATGCTGCAGTATAATTGCTTGCAACTATACAGTCGATGTAAACAAATTCTTCCGAACTGACTACACAATGCAGATCGCAAGTTGGAATCCCAAAGTGTTGATCGAAATACACGGTCACAGTGGGGGGAAAGCTAATAGTGATATAGAGATATCGTCTGGAAGTTCTCACAACGATAGATTTTCCAAGGATCTTGCAGATAAACTCGCGAGTTCGTTCTCTACTGTCAAAGAGTTGAATGCCCTTTCGGTTTGTGGAGAATACAGCAAATTGTATTTCAAGGCGAGCGATATTGTTACTATTTCTGATGGTCGATGGGTGTCTTACCACATAGAATTGCCACCAGTACTCAGGAAGCCTCCAAATAACGTAAGCGGAAAACCCCCTGATATTGGCTATCAATTTTGCGATTTTCTTATAAAGGCGTTACATGAAATCTATGGAAACTGAAGCAGCCAACAACAGGGTCAACCAGACGGCGAGAAGCTCTGCTATTTATAGGCCGGGTTCATAGGCACCACTGGTTACCCTGATTCGTTAGGCCGCCGAGACGTAATACCAGGAGGGTGGATTGACTCGCCGCAAACAGAAAGGCCGAGAGAACAGGACATATCGCGAAAACCTGGAGGTCTTCTTATCATGTGTTGAAGAGCTACGAGAAAGACCCTTCATTCTTGATGGTCTCTATGAGTTCCGATTTCACATCAACGTAGACAAGGAATCAGGTCAGCTAACGTATGAATCTCAGGAAGCAGACCAAGAACACTTTCGCTCCTTCCTGCTCACGTTTCGTAAGTTCATCCTCAATGACGAACCATCCAATATCGATTGGGTGCTAAGCGTCAGCAGAAGATTCGTGAAGAACGAAGAAGAAGAACTGAGAGAAGTGCTAGATGAACTCAAAGCCATATGGAAGTATAGATACAGAATAGGCGTAATTCAGATGCACACTGACAGCCTGGCTTTGACGCCTGAGCATGTCCTTGATTTGTGGATAAACGGGCAGTATTTTCACGGAGGCAATCCTGAGAAGTGCCAGCAACTCAAAGAGCTTTTGGCCAAGGAACTGCCCTCTGTTAAAATCCAGTTACTGTGGTCTTTGCCACTTCTAACTGACGTAATCCTACGGGTCGGGGCTGTCGTGTCGAAAGCTCTCAAAGCAGAAGCTTTCGATTTTCCGGAGAATGTTTCCAAATAAGTACAACGTACTTCTCAAATTCGGCGGCCTAACACTCGCTGGAGCCGACAGCGCCTTCGGCGCTCGTTGTATCGCGGCTTTTTCGTTTTGTTGGTAGACTTGTCCAAAGAGGTGTTTGTGCAAATCCGGCGCTGCGGCTCAGCTTTTCCGTTGCCTGTTCCGATCATGAGCTTTCTGTTTCCAAAGCGCTCCTTTAATTGAGCCAGGGGAGGTTCATTAACATGACGAAAGAAAGAATAGAGGGCAGGGTCAAGTCGTCGCTAGATATCTACTCCCATGTAGTGCCTGGCTTACAAGAAGCAGCAGCACGAAGATTTGAGGAAGGCTTGGAGGGGGCTCTCATTGGGGAACAGTCCACCGAGGTTCAGCAGAAAAATGTCGGCAATTTTGCCTTGAGAGCCCGTCTTGGGCTAGAATTTAAAGCCAGGAGGGGTGTCCGAGTGGTTTAAGGTGACGGTCTTGAAAACCGTTTTTGCTTTTTAAGCAAACGTGGGTTCGAATCCCACCCCCTCCGCCAATTAGTAGCTATCAACTTTCCTGATATTGCCACGCCGGAGCCTGCCCTGAGCGGTGAGATTCTTCGGTCGCTTTGCTCCCTCAGAATGACAGTAAGCGAAGGGGCGCGCAATGGCAATAAAAAAACGGCAGGCAATGACACCCCCCAGCTGTCATTGCGAGGAGTGGTAACGACGAAGCAATCTCATGCCCCGCCGAGATTGCCGCGCCTTGGCCCTTCGCTACACTCAGGGTTTCAGCTCACCGCAATGACAAGGGAGCTCTTTTCCCTTGAGAGGAGAGGCTGGGTGAGGGTGGTTTTATTCATATGACCGTGGCATTCCGAGGATGTGTTCGCCCACGTAATTTAGCGCCATTTGCTGTGTAATCGGGGCAAGCCTGACTAAGTTTATCTCCCGCCACCATCTCTCGACGTCGTATTCCCTGGCATATCCGTAGCCTCCAAAGGTCTGCATTGCCCAGTAAACTGCTTTAATACCGCTTTCAACTGCCAGGATTTTTGCTGGATTTACAATTTTGCCTACTTCGGCAATGCTTGCCCCGTTGTCATATAGGGTGGAAGCTTTGAAGTTGAGCAATCTTGCCGCCTCGATTCCAGCATAAGCTTCAGCCAGGTTAAATTGCAGTCCCTGGTAGCTTCCAATTGGCATGTCGCCGAAGACTTTCCTGTCTTTGGAGTAATCGATAGCCTTGCTCATTGCCAGTCTGGCGATGCCGACGGCCGCAGTGGTAAATGACATCCTCTCGATATTTAAGGTATCGAGCAAAGAATGCCAGCCACCGTCCAGTGGTGGCATCAGCGCATCTTCGGACACCTTGAGGTCATCGATGCCGATATCGCAAGAATGAGAATAATTTATCCCGTGTTTAGGTATACTGGTTACGTTAACCGCTGGATTTGGCAGGTCTATGAGGAAGAGGCTCAGTCCGAACGTTTTTCGAGGGGCTTTTTCCTTTGGAGTCGTTCTGGTTATGAGCATCATTCCTTTAGCTCTATCAGCCCCGCTGATCCAGGTTTTGTTACCGTTTATTATCCAGCCATCATCTACTTTTTGAGCTCTCGTTTTTGTATTAAGCGTATTTGTGCCAGCATCCGGCTCGGTGAGTCCCATACAAAATTCAATGTCTCCCGAGGCAATGCCGGGCAGGTATTTTTCCTTTTGTGCTTCAGTGCCGTGCCGAACTATGCTAATGCCGCCGAAATCCTCAGTTATAACGAGATACCATATACCAGCCATGCCACATCCATTGGCAGCTAACTCTTCCATGGCAATGAGCAAGTCGGTTACGCCTTTTCCGGCACCGCCATATTTCTCAGGGATTACCATCCCGGTGAATCCAGCCTCACCTATTGCTTTGTAGAATTCCTCACCAAATTCTTCCTTCAAGTCCTTCTCCCTCCAATATTCAGGCGGGAAATTCTTAGCTATTTCCCTAGCGGTGTTAGCAATCATCTTTTGTTCTTCAGTGAAGTTAAAATCCATTCAAAGCTCCGCCTTAGTTGAAAATCCTAAATTCTAAGCTCTAATTTCTAAACAATTTCAAAATCCTAAATTCGAACACCAAAACTCATTTTGGTCATTAGGGCTTCGATATTGTTTAGTATTTAGGATTTCGTGCTTAGGATTTATCCTATTACCACCCCCTTGTTTCGGGGCTATTGTCTATCCCGTACCTATCTTTAATGAATTCCAGGGTAGCTTTCGTGGACTTCTCCACAAATTCCATTTCCCTGGGGTCTTTCTGCAGACAAGCCCATTCAGGAGGCCTCTCATCTGGGATTGCTGCCACAGCATACATATCCATCAAATCCCCTTTTCGCTCTTCCTTGGGCACAAATTCAAACTTCACCTTCTTCCCGATGAAAATCTCCTTTGGTCGTATGTGCAACAGCATAGGCAAGGTGGTATCAGCACCGTCAACCTGAACCCAGCCCATGGAGAAAGGCAGCATGTGCTCGAAGGGGGCTGCGGCTTGACCTTGCACCGTAAAGGTATGAATGATACCGCTCAAAGGAAGGTCTACCCAGTTATCAAAACAGTTAGCTACCTTGCACTCTGGATTCCAGCAGTGAGCTCGCGGAGGGCAATATACTGTGCCACATTTGGGGCACTTGGTTCCCATAAGCTTTCCCTCCAGCAAGCCCCGGAAGAATGGCGAAACAAGACCATAGCTATGGGAGTAGAAAGCGAAGCTAGCACGGTCTATTACCATAAATTCCTTTGGCGGTCTCTTCTTCGCTTGTTCAGCGGTGCCACCACCCCAGGGTCCTTTCACTATCTGATGTCCTTTAATGTCCCACAATCCAAGGTGGACTATCGGCTCCCAAAAATCATGAGCCGCTGTCGAGTTATCCACTACCGTGGGATAATCTCCGTATTTCTTTTCCCGCCCTTTTTTTACCGGTCTTACTTTTAACTTTGTTTCAACCAGTCCTTTCTCTTCTTCCATCTTCTCCTCCTTTTTAATCTCGCTCAAAGACTATTACTCCGCCCTGACAACCGGTGCCGCCATGTCCGGTGATAAGTGCCCTTTTGGCATTTGGCACCTGTAGTCCATCGGGACCACACATTTCCTTTACTTTTCCGGCAAGCTGCCAGTAAAGGAAAGTGGTATAGTAGAGTGTGGTAGCACCAACGGGATGTCCTGTTGATGTCAGGCCGCCACTTAGCTGAACGGGGCATTCACCGCCAGGCTCTACTACGCCTTCTCGTATCATGTGTTTCCCTTCCCCTCTGCCACAGAGTCCTAAATCCTCGTAGAGACAAAGCTCGACGCCATCGTAAGGAGCAAAAAGTTCCATCAAATCTATCTCCTTTAATGGATTGGTAATACCTGCCTGAGCATAAGCTCTCTTTGCGGCTACATGCAAACTGGCAAAGTTTGCCATGTCGGGATAAGGTGTCTTAGGTGTTTTGACAAAGTCGGGATATATCTTCGCTTCGTCCTTAAATCCGCCATAGACAAAATCAGCCGTTCGGTCTCCTGGCCTCATTGAGTCTGTTCCTAAACCAACGCCGGTTATCCACATAGGCGTATCCGTGAACCTGCTAACCTTCTCCTCCGCTGCCATCAATATGCAGCATGCCCCTTCGCTCATCACGGCGTTATTTAATACCCTGTAGGGCCATGATACCATCCTGCTCTTCCAGTAATCATCCAGTGTTATCGGTGCAGTACCGTGTTGGCTTACCCACTGTGACCAGGGAATATGAGTAGAATTGTTATGGTTCTTTACAGCAATCTTTCCCAGGTCCTCGGGCGTCTCTCCATATAATTGCATATGTCGCGTTTCGAGAGCGGCATAATATGCGTTGTAATAGCCACCAACCGGGAAGTCCCAATCGGTATCGGCAGCGGAAGCAATCATTTCGTTCGTGCTGGCAACATCAACCTCACACATCCATTCCCAGCCTGGGATTAAGATGACATCAAAGAACCCTGACTGGATCATGTAGTAAGCGTTAATCAAGGCATCCAGTGGTGTAGAGCCACCAGACTCAACTCGGTAACCAGGCTTATTGTGCAAGCCAAGATAATCCTGGATTACCCACCCCATGCATAACTGCTGATTCAAATGGTCACTGAAGTAACTCATCATTACTGCATCTATATCATCTGCCCCCAGATTAGGGCATTGGCGTAATAGGTCCTGATAAGCTGTGGCAACGCCCTCCTCGGCATTCTCCCCGTGCCACAGATCTGGCCTGAATATCCCTCCACCACATATAGCTACTCTTCTGTTAGCCTTAGGCATAATTCATCCTCCTTTCTTTAACTATGGTCGTATCTAGCACCATCAAACGCTACTTCCATTTCACTTGCTTCCTCGCGATAGATTGCTGCTAAATAATTTGTATATCATAGCACTTAGCAGTTTGCTTTGGGAAGGCGATAAGACGAATATGGCAGATTGACCACTGGCTGTTTTCCCCCTTATACTGTGGTGTTTCAGCATGAAGGTCCACGAATATCAAGCTAAGGCTGTGATGTCGCAATTTGGCATTCCTGTCCCCAGGGGGAAGGTGGCTTCCACACCCGCTGAGGCTAGAGCAGTGGCTAAGGAAATCTGTGGCAGGGTGGTGGTCAAGGCTCAGGTATACGCTGGGGGTAGGGGAAGGGCTGGAGGGATAAAGGTGGCTGATACTCCAGAGGAAGCAGGGGAAATAGCGAGCCGACTTTTAGGAACAAGGTTGGTGACGCATCAGACCGGTGCTGAAGGTGTGCCGATAAGCAGGGTGTTGGTGGAGGAGGCAAGTGAGGTACACCGTGAGCTTTATATCAGCGTGCTTGTTGATAGCACCACGAGACTGCCTCTTATGATGGCAAGCGAAGCTGGTGGTATGGAGGTTGAGGAGGTGGCTCAGGCAACCCCAGAGAAAATATTCAAAGTCTCTATTGACCCTGCTGTCGGGTTCCAGCCTTTTCAGGGACGCAAATTGGCTTACGGGATGAATCTGACTGGCAAGCAGGTGGCTGAGGCAACAAAGCTGATGACCGGGCTATACCAGCTTTTCGTGACCAAAGATTGTTCTTTAGCTGAAATCAATCCTTTAGCTGTTACCGCTGACGGGAGGCTGTTAGCTCTGGATGCCAAGCTTAATTTTGATGACAATGCTCTTTTCCGTCATAAGGATATTCAGGAACTCCATGATGAAGAGCAAGAGGAACCGTTGGAAGTCCAAGCTTGTAATTGGGGGATAAATAACTATGTGAAAATGGATGGCAACATTGGTTGTATGGTCAATGGTGCCGGGTTGGCTATGGCGGTGAATGACCTTATCCAATATTGTGGTGGCAGCCCAGCAAACTTTCTCGATATTGGCACGCTTAATACTACTGACCGCGTGGTCAATGCCTTCAGGATGTTTGTTGCTGACTCAAGAGTAAAGGCAGTCCTGGTGAATATATTTGGTGGTATGGCAAGGGTAGATGTTATTGCCAAAGGTATAGTGGACGCCTATCAGCAGATAGATATCGCTTTTCCTGTGGTCGTTAGATTGGCGGGAACGAACGTTGACGAAGGCAATCGCATTTTATCCGAATCGGGAATAAATTTTATTAAAGCAAAGGATTTCTATGATGGTGCCCATAAGGCAGTTCAAGCAGCGAAAGGACAGATAAAGTGAGCATACTCGTTGACAAGGGGACCAGACTTCTGGTTCAAGGTATTACCGGAGGAGAGGGTAGTTTTCACACTCAGCGTTGTATTGAATATGGCACAAAAGTGGTAGCTGGTGTTACCCCTGGGAAGGGGGGTAACCAGATTCTAGGAGTGCCTGTTTACAATAGTGTGGAGCGGGCAGTGGCTGAAACTGAAGCCAATGCCAGTATGGTTTTTGTTCCCCCTGCCTTTGCCGCTGATGCTATCATGGAGGCAATCGATGTTGGAGTGCCTCTAATTGTATGCATTACTGAAGGAATACCGGTCATGGATATGGTCAAGGTGAACAGCTATCTCAAAGGAAAATCAACTCGACTTATCGGTCCCAACTGTCCCGGAGTTATCTCTCCGGGGAAATGTAAAGTGGGGATTATGGTCGGAGAAATTCATCTTCCCGGCAATGTTGGGGTAGTTTCCCGCAGTGGCACTCTAACTTATGATGTGGTGGCTCAGCTTACCAGCTTAGGGATTGGACAATCTACCTGTGTTGGTATCGGTGGTGATGCCTTGCCGGGAAGCACTTTTGTAGATGTCCTGAAGTTGTTTAATGCTGATGAAGATACTGAGGCTGTGGTTCTTGTTGGTGAGATAGGAGGTACTTTTGAGCAGGAGGCTGCGGAATTCATCAGAGATGAGATGACAAAGCCTGTGGTTGCCTTCGTTGCCGGAAGCACTGCTCCACCGGGCAAAAGGATGGGACATGCTGGCGCTATTATCACTGGAACGGCAGGCAAGGCTTCGGAAAAGATAAAAGCCCTATCTGCCGCTGGAGCAGTTATTGCCTCCAACCCCGCGAAAGTCGGTCTTACTACCAAAAGAGTGTTAGATGGAGTCAGCACATAGAAGAAGAGAAGGGAAAGCTTGCCTGGAGAATGGCAAAGAGTTCAAATTGGAAAGCCAGTGCACGTAAGTCGCTGTCCTCTCGTTGAGGAAATCTCTAGCCCTCTGACTGCTCCAGAGGTCTTTGCCTTGATCAAGGACAATCCCTACAGCTTCTTCCTGGACAGCGGCATGGACCCACAGAAGCTGGGACACTATTCTTTCATTGGTAGCAATCCATTTCTGGTAATGAGCAGCCGAGGTACGGAGGTCACCTTAGTTGATGGAGACAGACGAGAGACCTTGTATGATAACCCTTTCGCTGTATTGGGGAAATTGCTGAAAAGGTATGAATTGGACCATTGCCTGGCGCCCGTGCCGTTCCTTGGTGGAGCAATTGGCTATCTCAGCTACGACCTGTGCCATTTTATTGAACATCTACCGTCTACAGCTATAGATGACCTCAAGTTTCCCGAAAGCTATTTTGCCTTCTATGACACTGTCGTCGCCTTTGACCACCTTGAGACGAGAGCTTACATTGTTGCGACAGGTTTTCCTGAGACGGAAGAAAGCCTGAGGTTAGCACGAGCTAGAATGCGCATTAAAGAAATGAAGGACTGGCTTCATTCCTCCGTCCCTGGCCGGGAGAATCAAACCTCTCTTTCTCGGGAGAAGAGGTTGGGTGAAAGTGAGTTTCAATCTCCTGGGAAAAATCGAGAGCTCGTACTTAACTCCAACTTTACCTCCGAGGCATATGTCGGAACTGTGGATAGAGTGCGGAAATACATCGCCGCAGGCGACGTGTTTCAGGTAAACCTTTCTCAGAGGTTTGAGACTAAATTGACCATTTCGCCTTACGAGCTGTATCAACGGCTGAGAAAGGTTAACCCTGCTCCCTTTGCCAGCTACCTCAACTTCGATGGAATAACGATTGTCAGTGCCTCCCCGGAAAGATTCCTCAAGGTTCAAGGTGACCTGGTGGAAACACGACCGATAAAAGGGACGAGACCACGAGGCAAAGACCCTGTGGAAGATGAACGCCTGGCTCAAGAGTTGGTTCACAGCATCAAAGACCGAGCCGAGAATATCATGATCGTTGATCTGGAGAGAAGCGACCTGGGACGGGTTTGCCGCTATGGCACAGTAAAAGTTACCGAACTGGCTATCCTGGAGACCTTTCCTACCGTGTTTCATCTTACCTCCACTATCGTCGGCAGGTTGCACCGGGAGGCGACCAGCATTGACCTGCTCAAAGCTACCTTTCCCGGTGGCTCCATTACTGGCGCTCCTAAGGTGAGGGCTATGGAGATCATTGATGAGTTGGAGCCAACGAGAAGAAGCGTCTACACTGGCTCTATAGGTTATCTGGGCTTCAATGGAGACCTGGATATCAATATCGTTATCCGCACCTTTCTGATTAAGAGAGGCAAAGCTTACTTCCAGGTAGGTGGTGGAATTGTTTACGACTCCGATCCCGAAGGTGAGTACCTGGAAACTCTGGACAAGGCTAGGGGTCTAATTCAAGCCTTGCAACTGGCGCCGGAAGTGATTGTGGCAGCAAAATGAAGAAAAGGAAGAAATTACAGATTCCTGGGGTAGGAATGGTACTGATAATTGACAACTATGACTCCTTTGTTTACAACCTGGCTCAATATGTAGGGGAGCTGGGCTGGGAGCCCAGAGTGTTCCGCAACAACCAGATTAATTTACCTGATATCGAAGAGCTGAGTCCCAGCCACATTATCATCTCCCCCGGGCCGTGCACTCCTTTGGAAGCTGGTATCTCCAACGACGTGGTGCGATACTTTGGCGGGAAAATCCCTATCCTGGGCGTATGTTTGGGACATCAATGTATTGGGTATGCCTACGGAGGTAGAATTGGCCGGGCTTTGCCAGTCCATGGTAAGACCTCCCTTATCTACCACGATGGTAAGACTATCTATCGGGACATAGCTAGCCCCTTCCCGGCAGCCCGCTATCATTCCTTGATTATCGAAACTGAGAGCCTTCCATCGTCTCTGGAAATAAGCGCCCAAAATCGGGAGGGGCAAATAATGGGGGTGAGGCACAAGAGTTACATTGTGGAAGGGGTTCAGTTTCATCCTGAATCGATTCTCACTGATGTTGGGCATGATCTCCTGAGTAATTTCCTCCGTTCTACTCAGCCAGCCCGAAGCTAGAGGACACTTAGTTGAGTGAAGGTGAAATGATGGCAGAAATTATTTACTTCAATGGGCATCTTGTCTCTCGCGCTGAGGCTAAACTTTCCCCCTTCGACCATGGGTTTCTCTACGGATATGGGCTATTTGAGACTATGCGGGCTTATGAAGGGCATATATTTCGCCTTGACCGTCATCTAACACGCCTTCGCTGCTCAGCCGAGAGCCTTGGCTTGAGACCCAAGCTGGATGCTTTCGACCTGGAGAATGCTTGTGTGGAAACTTTACAGGCTAATAAGCTCAAGGATGCCCGCCTGCGGCTCACTATCACGGCGGGAGAAGGTGATATGGCTCCTGACATCAACACCTGTTCTAACCTGACTGTTTTGGTCACTGCCAGGAATTTCGTTCCGTTGCCCCGGGAAAGATATGAGCAGGGATTTAAGGCAGCGCTATCCTTCCTGCGCCGTGACAGTCAGTCACCTCTGTCCCGACTGAAGTGCACTTGCTATGTAAGTAACATCTTAGCCAGGATGGAAGCCAGAGCGGCTGGCTGCGATGAAGCTATCATGCTTAATGAACTGGGTTACATAGCCGAAGGCAGCACTAGCAATATTTTCCTGGTGAGCGGGGGCGAGCTTGTCACCCCTTCCCTGGAAAGCGGCATCCTGCCCGGGATTACCAGAGAGGCAGTCTTGGAAATAGCTCGGGATTTAAATATTAAGATGGTGGAAAGGCAGGTAGAGCTAAGGGAGCTAAGTGAGACTGAGGAGGCCTTTGTTACCAATTCCATAATAGAGGTCATGCCCCTAACCTGGCTTAATGGCGAACCCATCGGCACTGGCAAACCAGGAAGGCTGACCAGAAATTTGATGGCCGCCTACACGAAACTTGTAAAATAATGCGATTTTAGGCAGGCCCAGCGGTAGAAGCTTTGCTAGATTCCCTTACTTAAGAGGCTTTCACCCGATATTTAGCCTTTCCTTCCTCGTAGAGGTCGCCACCATAGATGTCGTTTATCACCGTGACGGGAAAGTCTTCTACTTCAAGGCGCCGGAGTGCTTCAGCACCAAGTTCCTCATAGGCTACTACCTCTGCCTTCTTGATGCTCTTAGAGATAAGAGCACCTGCGCCACCTATGGCTCCTAAATATACTGCTTTATATTCCACCATAGCATCCTTCACCGCCTTTGACCTCAATCCCTTGCCGATCATCCCTTTCAATCCTGCGGCTATCAAACGGGGTGAGTAGGCGTCCATACGACCGCTGGTGGTAGGGCCAGCAGAGCCTATTGGTCTTCCTGGTCTGGCTGGGGAAGGTCCCATGAAATATATCGTCTGCCCCTTAATATCAATAGGCAGGGGTTTTCCCCTCTCCATAGCCTCAACTATCCTCTTATGGGCAGTGTCACGACCTACATACATCACGCCGGTGAGCAGAAGGTTATCTCCTGCCCTAAGCTCCTTCAAAGTCTCATCGGTTAACGGGAGTGTAACTTTCTTAACTTGAGCCATAACAACCTCCTCTTTTTACCTTATTGTCATTGCGAGGCACATTAGTGCCGAAGCAATCTGAGTTGCTTTCCCATCGAGATTGCTTCGCTGCGCTCGCAATGACATGGTGAAGTTAAACCTTTAGTCCTTTCAGTATATCTCTGGCAATGATGTTCCTCTGGAGCTGCAAGGCGAAATTGGTGGAGCTCATTGCCAATGCATTGCGGCAAAACCTTTCTAGGGGTAACCCGGCGACATAAGGTGGTGCATTGAAAATATGAGCAGCATTGTCGGCAACGAAATGAATCATCTGGGTGGTGAACAACTTCACCATAGCTGCCTCTCTCTGTATTGATTGTCCCTTATCTGCTTTCCAGGCAGCTTCGTAAACCATAAGTCTGGAGGCGTGGATACTTGTAGCTATATCGCCCAGTGCTGCTTGGATGCTGGGGCGACCAGAGATGGTTTGCCCAAACGATGTCCAAGTTTGAGCTTGTGTGGTTGATTCCTCGAGTACTCGTTGTGCTGCTCCTACGCACCTGGCACCCCTCATAATTCGCCTTGCCGGAAGCCATTTCTTACCAAGATGAAAGGCTTTTCCTTCTTCTCCTAACACATTTTCGCATGGTACTTTGCAATTATCAAAGCTCAAATAAACAGGCTCTCTTATTCCTGCTTCCCATCCTGTCTTTTCCCTGCTGCCAGTAACGGTAAATCCCGGAGTATCCTTGTCTATCAGAAAACAAGTTACTCCCTCCCTCGGATCTTTCTCAGCACTTCTTTTGCCCTGGACAAGCTTACCGAAAACCAGGGCAAAGTAATCCTTACCTGCTCTAGAGAAGGACGCTTTTTTGCCGCTAACTACATAGTAGCTATCCGACTTCTCTGCCCTCATTTCCATTTCGTCAACGTCAGATGCTTCCTTTCCTGGCTCCATCAATGCCAGGTAAGCGTATTTTTGCTTGTTGAGTACAGGTAAGAGGTATTTTTGTTTCTGCTGTTCGTTGCACCCAAACAGAATCGGGGTAACATTGCCAAACTCGAAAGGAACAATCGTTTGGGCTAGTTCTTCCTCAACTAAACAATTCCCCAGGATACTTAAGCCAGCGCCACCAAGTTCTTCTGGCACGCCTATTCCCCACAAGCCCATCTCTTTGACCGTCTCCATCAGTTCGTGTTCTTTTTCCGGCGGAAGATACATTTTGGCGTCACTCAAGTCAGCAACTCGCCCCAAAATGTCCCTTTCTAACGGCTTCAACTGGTTGGTAACAAAGTCCCTTACCAGGCTTTGGACCATCTTTAGATCTTCAGGTATCTCGAAGTCCACTCGGTCCTCCTGGGATTGCTTCGTCGCCGATGCTCCTCGCAATGACAAAGAGAGGGGGATGCCTCGCAATGACAGAAAGAGGGGGATGTCTCGCAATGACGGAAAGAGGGGGATGCCTCACAAGGACAAAAGGAGAGGATACATCGGACTGGTATACCATTGTGGATATTTTATCTTCATCGAGAACCAGTTGGCAAATAATAGACGCTGATTTGCAACTGTGATAGCATTAACAACTTAAATGAACCAGGTTGAGGTAATTTCCTTCGATGCTGAAGGGACGCTGGTAGCCCCCGGTTTCAGCCAGGCCATCTGGCATGAAACTATACCTGTCCTTTATGCTGAGAAGAATGGTGTTGAGCTTGCTAGTGCTAGGGAAATTGTTGCTCGAGAATATGATAAAGTAGGTGATCAGAGACTGGAATGGTATGATATAGAATACTGGTTCAGATATTTCCGATTAGGTTCTACTGAACCCGCGATTCAGAGTTGTCAGGCTAAGGTAAGCTATTACCCCGAAGTAGTGGAGGTTCTTTCCTCTCTGGAGGGACGATACAAGCTAATTGTTGCTTCAGGCACGCCGTTGGAGCTACTGGAACCTCAGTTGGAGGGCATTAAAGATTATTTCGTTCGCATCTTTTCCTCAGTTTCACTATATAAGCAGCTAAAAACCCCCAAATTTTATGACTATGTATGTGAATCAATAGGAGTAAATCCTGCCCAAATTGTCCATGTTGGCGACAACTGGCAATTTGATTTCCTTAATTCCAGCCAGGTAGGCATTAATGCTTTTCACCTTGATAGAGCAGGAAATAGTCAGCAAGGCTCTCTAGCTAATCTAACCGAGCTGAAAAGCCATTTATTTTAGATGACAGTCAACTGGGCACAAATTCTGTTCAATTCAGTAGTGACCGGGAGCATTTATTTGCTTGGGGCTGTGGGGCTTAGCCTGACGTACGGACTCTCCGGTTTTCCTAATTTTGCTCACGCTGAATTCATCACCTTGGGCGCTTTTATTGGCTACGCTGTGGCGGACCAGCTGGGGTTAGGTTTACCAGCAGCTCTTGTTGTTGCCTTCCTGGTTACCGGCGTAGTGGGCTTTTTATGTTACCGTGGCATCTTTCAGCCTTTAGCCAAAAGGGGAGCCACCATAATCCATCTTATGGTGGCTTCCATCGCCCTGGGCTTTATTCTAAGACATTCTATTGGCGCTATCTGGAGTTGGAGGCCTCTGTATTTCACCACTAGCTGGCCCGCCTTCGATTTAGGCCCAATAAGGGTGACTGGGCTGTGGCTATTGCTTATCTTTGTTGCTGTAGCGCTGGCGTTTGTTATGCATCTTATTTTAACGAAAACCAAGATAGGCAAAGCGATTAGAGCTACCTCGAGTAATCCCGAGCTTGCCTTGGCCTCGGGCATCAATATTGACCGGGTGATCTGGATAACGTGGTTTGTGGGCGGCGGACTGGCGGCTATTGCCGGCATATTTCGTGCTGCAGACACTCAGATTTGGCCAATGACCGGGTGGGATATCATATTGCCCATGTTTGCTGTGGCCATACTTGGTGGTATAGGTAACTTCTACGGTGCCATAGTTGCAGCCCTTATCGTCGGTCTAGCTGAGAACATAGGAGTAGTAGCGCTGGCAGCTCTGGGGCTTTCAACGAGTTATCGTATAGGTATAGCTTTCGTGATTCTGATAGTAACTTTGATTATCAAGCCGCAGGGATTAGCTATGTTGTTCAGGAGAGCTTAAGGTGGATCCGTTGCTTTATGGTCTGGATCTCGTTGTCTTTATTGGCATCTTTGGCATAGTTGCTTTATCTCTGAATTTAGAGTTTGGCTTTGCCGGGCTTGCCAACTTTGGCAAGGTAGCCTTTTTCCTCGTCGGCGCTTACACTTATGCGCTGCTCTCTCAAATTGGCGTTCCCTTCTCTCTTTGTCTCATTGCTGGCGCCCTAATTTCAGCCCTTTTTGGTTTACTTGTTGCTTTGCCTACCTTGAAGCTGAGGTTGGATTATCTGGCCATATCGGTTTTAGCTTTTGGTGAGATATTGAGGTTGATTGTCAAATCTGAGAGCTGGATTGCTGGGGGTGATTGGGGGATAAGTGTTGCTCCAGCCATTAGTATAGCAGGTGCCTCTCCCCGTGTTGGTGTTCTGGTGAATATAGGACTGGTCTACTTTTGCTTGCTCATTTGCTTTGTCATAGCTCAACTATTGGCTAACTCACCTTATGGCAGGGTGGTGCGTGCTATAAGGGAAGATGAGATTGCTGCTGAAGCACTAGGTAAAGATAGGGCCAAATATAAAGCTCAAATATTTATGATAGGTTCAGCTATGGCAGGAGTAGCTGGTGGACTTTATGTTCAGTATCTTCACTATGTTCTCCCCGGTATGTTTATGCCTATGGTTACCTTTACCGTGTGGATAATGGTTCTTCTGGGAGGACCGGCTAACAACTGGGGGGCATTGTTAGGTGCTGTATTAGTGGAGCTTTTCAAGTATGGGACAAATTTAGCTAAACCGATTCTGCCCATCGACCCTGTTAACTTGCAATATATTCTATTTGGTGCTTTAATTATCCTTGTTTTATTCTATAGACCACAGGGCTTGTTAAAGGAAAGTCCGATTAAGACAAAGGCACTGGAGTTAGCGCGTTATGGAAGAACCGTTGCTAAAAATAAGGGAAGTTAGCAAGCATTTTGGTGTTTACATCTTCATCTTTACGTGGCCCCTTGACTAAAGGGGCTGCATAGACCTATCCGCCAAGTTTCACTTATTTTTGCCTGTATCGTATATAATGTGAGACTCATCGAAGAAGAGGATTAGCCGGTAATGGAAGAAGCGTTGTTGAAAATAAGGGAAGTTAGCAAGCACTTTGGCGGGCTTTACGCTGTGAACGAGGTAGATCTGGACATCGAGGAAGGCGGCATTTGGGGTTTGGTGGGTCCTAATGGCAGTGGTAAGACCACTTTATTTAACACCATCCTCGGGCTTTATAAGCCTGACCATGGTGCCATTTACTTTAATGGCAAGTGTATCAGCAATCTCGCTCCTCATGATATTTATGGGCAAGGAGTGGTGAATGCATTTCAATTACCCCGGCTTTTTAATCAAATGAGTGTTCTTGATAACATGCTTGTGGCAGCACGAGGTCACCAGGGCGACAAGTGCCTGTATAGCCTTTTCTGGAGAAAAAGCTGGCAAGCGCAAGAAGAGGGTCTGATTGAGGAAGCTTTAGATATTCTCAAGCTTGTGGATTTGGGTAAATGCACTTTTTCCCTTGCTGGCGAGCTTTCTGGTGGGCAAAGGAAGCTCCTCGAAGTTGGTAGAGGGCTTATGGCGAAGCCCAGACTTTTGCTTTTAGACGAGCCAGCAGCGGGAATAAATCCCGCATTAGGTAAGAGCATATTTCAAAAGCTAAAGGATTTTTCTTGTAACGGTACAACCTTTTTCATCGTGGAACACCGCCTGGAGATATTATTCGAGTTTGCTAACTGGGTCTATGTCATGAATAGGGGAAGGATGGTGGCTCAAGGGGAGCCTCATGATGTTGTTAACAGCCCTGCCTTTTATGAAGCATATTTAGGAGAAGAATAGATGGCTCCCGTCTTCATGGTTGAAAATGTCAATGCTGGCTACGGTGATGTCGTTATTGTCCACGGTGTCTCTGTGAAGGTGGATGAAGGTGAGATTGTGGCTGTTGTTGGTCCTAATGGTAGTGGTAAGTCAACCTTGCTCAAGAGCATTCTTGGCTTCGCGAAGCTTTTTGCAGGTAGTATTTTCTATCAAGGAAAAGACATCACGGGGATGGCTTCTGATAGGGCAGTAAGCATGGGTATAGGTTATGTTCCTCAGGTAAACAATGTTTTCCCTAATCTCACTATAAGTGAAAACTTGGACATGGGAGCCTATCACAGGAAAGGAAGAGCTTCCGTAAAGGCTGGCCTGAAGGAGATTTTTGAGATGTTTCCCGAGCTTGAGGTGAGGGAAAATGCTTTAGCGGGCAATTTAAGTGGTGGTGAAAGGCAGATGTTAGCCATAGCCAGGGCAATGATGGCACAGCCGAAGGTCTTATTGCTTGATGAGCCGCTAGCTTCCTTGTCTCCCAAGCCGGTTTCAGTCATTCTATCCAAATTAAGAAAGATAAAAGAGGCAGGCACAGCTATAATAATAGTGGAACAAAGTGTCAAAAAAGCTTTAAGTGTCTCCAGTCGAGGCTATGTTCTGGTTCAGGGCACTTGCGCTATGGAAGGCGAAGCTAGTTCTCTATTTGCCGAGGAATCTTCGAAGCAGCGATATTTAGGTTTAGAGGCTAAAGGGTATTGACACAGATTTAGCCTCTCGGCATAATTAGCCAATAAATTTAGTCTTAGAGGGAGGTAAAAATGGTTAAAAAGGTGTTAATGGTGGTAGCCGTCTTGGCTCTTCTCATACCGGCGGTGGCCTGTGGCCCGGGTCCGGCTGAAACAATCAAGATAGGCGTTGTACTGGACTTGACAGGTGATTTGGGCCCCATGGGTCACAGGATGTTGGATGGTGCCAGGCTAGCAGCAGATGAAATCAACGCTGCTGGTGGGGTGCTGGGGAAACAGGTGGAATTGGTGGAAGAGGATGGAGCTACAGACCCAGCCACAGGCTTTGACCGGGTTAAAAAACTGGTTACGGTAGACGGTGTGGAGGTAATTGCCGGGCCCATGATCACTGGAACTTCTTTACTTGCAATCCCATATGCAGACGAACAAAACGTCCCGTTGATTACTCCATCGGCTACAGGGATTCCGCTTTCCGAGGTTGAGGGAACGGAGTGGTTCTTCCGTACATGCCTCCGTGATGATGCCCAGGGTATGGTGTTAGCCGGCGTTATCGTGGACAAAGGTTATACCAGGCTGGCTACCATAGTACTGGATAACACTTACGGTAAAGGTTTAGAAACAGCTATTGTTGAGCGGCTTGACGATGTGGGGTGGCAGGGAGAGCATGTGGTACCAATACACTATGATGAAGCCGTAAAAGACTATCGCACCGAGTTACAGCAGATTAAAGACAGTAACCCTGATGTGGTTTTTGCCTGCACCTACTGTGATGACGGTATCATAGTGTTCAAGCAAGCCTTGGATATAGGCCTGGATGAGATTGCCTGGTTAGGCTGTGATGGTAACTATGGCTCTGGTTTGTTTGCAGAACCGAAGTCTGCCGAGTTTATGGAGAAGGCGTTTGTTGGTGCTACCAGGACTGTTGGCGCAGGTTCAAAGTACGATGAATTCAGCGCGGCGTATGAACTGGCATATGGAGAAGCACCTCAGGTATATTGTGACACTATGTATGACGCAGTATGGGCAGCTGCAAACGCGATCGAAGCTGCTGGTGTTTACGATGGTGAAGCCATAAGGGTTGCCCTGACAGAGCTGGAATTCGAAGGTGCTACTGGTCCTATCTCTTTCAACGAATTAGGCGATCGTACCTCCGGTCTATTTGAGGTTTGGGAAGTGGTGGAAGATGCTACAACTGAAACCGGCTATGCAAATGCTCCGATAGAGGTAGTTACCTGGACTTCGTAGGCAACATTAACAACTACTTCTGACCGCTATTTGAGCAGCGGAGTGCTATCACACTGTAGTTGTGGTAGCACTTTGCTTTATCATGGGTGACGTTGGAAAGGGAAGACGTGGCAGAAATTGGCGAGCTAGATAGTCTGAAGATTACAGTCTTGACGGAGGACTCTGTACTTTATGAAAGTCATTATCTAGGGCAACACGGAGTTTCCTTTCTTCTGGAAGGGGCAAAAGGCTCCGATGTAATGAGAATCCTGGTTGATGTGGGTCAAAATTCGCAGGCTCTGTTTAACAACATGAAACTCATGAATATCTCGCCCTCGATTATTGATGCTGTTGTCCTAACCCACTGCCATTATGACCATACTCAAGGAGTAGCAAAGGTGCTCAAGGAGATAGGCAGAAGGGATATCCAGGTAATCGCTCATCGGGATATCTTTCGATTGAACTTCGTCACCGAGCCTTATCCCAGGCATGTAGGTATTATGCCCGGCGACTCCAGGGAGGAGATAGAAAAAGCTGGTGGCAGCCTTCTTCTAACTAAAGACCCTGTGAAGCTCATGTCGGGGATTACCACCACGGGGGAGGTGAAAAGGCAAACTGACTTCGAGGAAGTAGGAATAGCGCTGAAGACGATACAAAGTGGGGAAGTTGTAGATGACCAAATGCTCGACGATATATCCGTGGTGGCAAATGTTAACGGGAAAGGTCTGGTGATTGTAACCGGTTGTAGCCATGCTGGAATCGTTAATATTGTAAGGCATGCCATGGAGTTGACTGGCTGTGAGAAAATAGAGGGCATTGTTGGTGGTTTGCATCTTGTGGATGCCCCCGATGTCAGGATAAAAAGAACAGTGGAGGAACTTTCTAAGTTAAGTCCAGAGTGGATAAGTGCTGGTCATTGCACCGGATTTAAAGCACAGGTAGAACTTTACCTTGCCTTCAGGGAGAGGTTTTCACCTTTACAGACTGGAATGCAATTTGTAATTTAATTTGCCGCAGCTTATCCCAGGCCTTCCACAAAGGACTTCACATTCTTGCCCAAATCCGGGATATAATACCCACCTTCGAGTAACGCAAACCTCCTCCCATGACAGGATTCAGATGCCTGCTTTATCATGCTGCCTATAGTGTTGTAATCCTCGGTCTTCAAGCTTTTTCCCCAATCCTTCTCATAAGTATCAAATCCGGCACTGACCCCAATGATGTCATAGCTTCTTGCCTTTTCCAGGCTCTCCCTTAGCTCAGCCAGATATCTTTGTCTCTCCTGGGATACCATGTTCAAAAATATGACGTTCTCATTACTACCGAGAATGTCATAGGTACCATTGCCATAATGAAGGTCAATATCTACTATCAAGGCTTCATTTACCTTTTTATCCTGAATTAATTTTGTGATAGCGATAGCCATGTTGTTGAAAAAGCAAAAGCCACCATTGAAATCTCTGCCGGCATGGTGTCCTGGCGGCCTTATTAAACCAAAGGCGGGCTCATTTAGAGCAATCTGAGCGGCTTTTATTGCCCCTCCGGCAGCTAAGCTGGCTACTTCAAAAACAACTTCATCCCTTTTCACTGAGTCGATCAAAGATTGAGTATGAACCAGGAGAAGATCCTCCTCAGCAGCAGGTTCAGGCTGGACGAATTCATAACCCTTTAGTGCCTCAAGAATGTTCTCTATCCTTCCCGCCTCAGATGCCGGGTCATAGGCATAAACCTGCTTGTATTTCTCATGAGATACCATCTTCATAGTTCCGTATTTTATCATGTGGTAGCTCGTTTTTCCTTATATCTCGCATCATCGTTGATTGATAGGTGTGGTATAATCACGGCATTTACAAAGCTTGAGATTTAGTTGGAGGGGTAAAACTTGACATCTGGGGTAAGTAAGAAGGCAGTGACTGTGGCTGTAGATGCCATGGGTGGTGATTATGCTCCTCAGGAGATAGTCAAGGGTGCGATTGAAGGAGCTAAGAGGGAGGGAATTGAGATAATTTTGGTGGGTCGGGAGGATGCTATTCAGAAGGAAATGGAGCGATATGGTATTTCCGGGCTTCCTATCCGTGTGCGGCATGCAAGCGATGTTATACTTGATGGTGAGCCTCCCGCAATGGCTTTGCGTCACAAACCGGATGCCTCTATTCTTGTTGCCACTCAATTAGTGAGAAAGGGCGAGGCAGATGCCCTGGTGAGTATGGGTCCTACAGGAGCAGTCATGGTGAGTGCCATACTAACCCTGGGCACTCTGGAAGGCCTCAGGCGGCCGACTGTTGGCGGGGATCTCTTCGGATTTGTCCCTGATACGGTAATATTTGATGCAGGAGCTAATGTTGATTGTAATCCGCGTGAATTATTGAATTTCGTTGCTATGGGTTGTGTTTATGCTAAGAGGATGCTTCATATTGCCAACCCAACGGTGGGATTGCTCAGCAATGGTGCTGAAGAAGGGAAGGGCAATCATCTGGTAAAGGCAGCTTACCAACTTCTTAAAAAGAGCAAGCTGAATTTCATCGGGAATGTAGAAGGTCATGATATTCCTGCAGGAAAGGCAAACGTTGTTATTTGCGATGGGTTTACAGGCAATGTTCTGATAAAATTCTGTGAGGGGTTGAGCAGGTCTATAATTGAGCGATTAAGGGTTACTCTGGATAAGCTTCTTTCAAAGACAGAAATCGATGCTGTTTGTAAGGATTTGTTTAGTTTGACCAACGTGGTTGATGTAAGAGGTGGAGGGTTAGTTTATGGTATAAACGGACTGGTATGGACCGGACACGGTCGCTCCAAAGCCCAACAGGTGGCTGAATCCATGCATCAGGTGAAACTGGCTGTGCAGTCAAATTTGGTGGAGGCATTGAAATTGGAACTGACCAAGATACAACGGTTAGTAGGGGGTGGGTGATAGTCTTGTTTTTTATAATTGATGATAGATGTTGTGGTTGAAGATATGGATTTGCAAGTCCAGGCAAAGGCGAAAAAGGAGCAGTCAGTAATCAGCACTCAGCATTCAGCAATTAGCCGCAAACTGAAAGCTGATAGCTGAAGGCTGATGGCTAAATGGTGACTAAAAGAAGAGTAGTCATCACTGGAATTGGTGCCGTAACTCCTCTGCGTATTGGAGCTAAGGAGTCCTGGCAAGCATTGTGCCAGGGGAAATCAGGAGTAGCTCGAATCAGCAAATTCGACTCTTCAGGTTTTAAGTGCCAGATTGCTGCAGAGGTGAAGGATTTCCACCCCGAGGACTTTCTGGACAGAAAGAAGATAAGGAGGACCGACGTTTTTATTCATTACGCCCTGGTAGCTACCAGGATGGCTCTGGATGATGCTGGACTATCTATAAACGACGGCAATGCTGATAGGGTTGGAGCGGTTATAGGCACGTCCGTTGGGGGGTTGATCACCTATGAGAAGAATTTGGCTGACCTCAAGGAACAAGGTCCTGATAGCGTTTCCCCCTTCTTTATCCCTGGCTTTCTTCCCAACATGGCCGTGGGGGAGGTCTCCATTGTCTTTGGTGCTAAAGGGCCGAGTAAATGTGTAGCTACCGCCTGCGCTACTGGAACCCATGCGGTTGGTGACGCCTTCAGGATTATTCAATATGGTGAGGCTGATGCCGTGATTGCCGGGGGGAGCGATGCCTATGTTATTCCTGTCGCCATTGCGGGATTGGATAGAATGAGAGCTATATCGAGGAGGAATGATGAACCTGAAAAGGCAAGCCGTCCATTTGACAAAAACCGCGATGGCTTTGTTCTTGGTGAAGGAGCGGGCATTTTGATTCTTGAAGAGCTTGGCTTTGCTCTAAAGCGAGGTGCAAAGATTTACGCCGAGCTTCTCGGCTATGGTTCCAACGTCGATGGGTTTCACATAACTGAGCCTGATTGGGAAAATCAAGCACGGTGTATAAGGCTTGCTTTAAATGATGCTGGCATCCTGCCTCAGGAGGTTGACTACATCAATGCTCATGGAACTTCTACTATGCTCAATGATTTGGCCGAAACTAAGGCTATAAAGCTTGTTTTAGGGAAACATGCCCAAGAAGTGGCAATAAGCTCCAATAAATCTATGACGGGGCATTTATTGGGGGCGACAGGTGCCGTGGAAGCCATTTTCACCGTTCTTACCATTCGTGATAGTATTATTCCACCCACCATAAATTATGATACTCCAGACCCGGAATGTGACCTGGATTATGTTCCCAATGCAGCCCGGAAAGCCGAGGTCAATCTAGCATTGTCCAACTCTTTTGGTTTCGGCGGTTTCAACGCTACTCTGGTTTTCAAGAAGTTCAGGGAGTAGGCCCATAGATGGTCCCTATGCCAGCCCACAGCTCCGTTTCGCTGGCGCCTACTTTTATATCACGAATAACCCCGTTGCTATCTATGAAGAATGTGGTGGGGGTATATCGCACATTGTACTTGTAGGATACCTGTGCATTTGTGTCTAGGGCTACGGTGAAGTGTAGCTTGTAGTCGCCGAAGAATTGCTTTATGTGTGAAAGAGGGTCCCCGATGTCCACTGCTATTATTGTTATCTCACCATCGCTCTGTTCGCCTGCCTGGTCAAGGTAGACCAATTGGTTCCGACAAGGGGAACAACGCATATCCCAGAAAGCAAGTACCACTGGCGTCCTACGCAGTTCAGACAGAGTTATTTCCTTCCCTGCCATGGTATCTAATGTGAAGTCCGGTGCTTGTTTTCCTACTTGAGGCCCTGTACCCGTACAGGATGTAGTACCTGCGACTATGGAGAACATAGCGACAATCAGCCCTGCCTTTACTAACCACTTTCTGAATGTTTTGTTAGTCATGTTAAATCCCTTCAAAGCATGCTGAGATAGCCTAGCTTGCCAGTTAGTATCAGGATTCCTATGGCAATCAACAATGCTGCGCTCACTATTGAGGTAATGTAGGCATGGCGGTTAAGCCACCTGAGATATGGTGAAAGTGCTCCTAAAGCCAGGCCAACAGCGATGAAAGGGAGCCCAAGCCCTAAGGAGTAAGCCAGTAGAAGATAAACTCCGTGCCACGCAGTCTGGGAGCTCGCGGCTAAAGCTAATATTGCTGCCAGCACTGGACCAACACAAGGAATCCAGGCAAGGGAAAATATTGCTCCTATTGAGAGGGACCTCAAATATCCTGTTCCTCGAGCTCGGTTGGGGAGAAGGCGTTTCTCGTAGTTCAACCATGGTACTTTGGTTGCCGCTATCAAGAATAATCCGAATAAAATCAGCAGTGTACCAGCTATATTGTTCAGTGGCCCCACTGGTATCATAGCACCCAGTAAGCCCATAGAAGCTCCCAGGATGGTGAAAACCAGTGAGAAACCAGCTACGAAGCTGAGAGTATGTAGAAAGATATATCGTCGACTTGGAGGATTCGGCGTTAGAACTGAGCTACCAGCTATGTTAGCTATATACACTGGAACCAGCGGCAGGACACATGGCGATAGGAAAGACAATAACCCTGCAGCTAATGCCACTGGAAATGTTATGCTTGGCATATAGACATCACTTTGTGATTCATTGTGTAATTTACCTGCTTGATTCTAACACAATCCTGCTCGGTTTAATCAGTCATAAGCTTCTTTTCTGTATAAGCTGTTGCAATTTGCCTTCATGGCACAATTTGGTAGAATAAAGTCATAATCGTTTTTGGGGCTGTAGCTCAATTGGGAGAGCGCCTCCCTTGCACGGAGGAGGTCAGGGGTTCGAATCCCCTCAGCTCCATTATCTTTTCAATACCCCTGGCTGGCAGATTTCCCCTCACCCCTAGCCTTGGTCTGCTGCTTCTACCATCCCTATGGGCCTCGATTCCAGCCTACTCTTTTCTTCCATAATTGCCTGCTGATTCTTTGAATGATGGCGTCTTCCCAATCAAAGTCCTGGCCTTCTTCCCAAAAGTAGGTCTTGCCTGACCTCCGGTGCCCTTAATGTGAGGGTGTACGCGATTTCAAAGAGATGTAGGTAATATAGATAATGTTTGGTTGTTGGCTTGACAAAGTGAAAAGCGACGCATATCATTGTTTGCGAATGCGAATCAATCGCAACACCCTAAGAATAACAGGCAAGCCAGTTACACGGCAGAGAGGCCTTCTGTTGAGTGTTATACAAGAGGCTGGAGGGCTCCTAGATGCTAAGGAACTGTATCGTCGAGCTAGTGACAAGAATATTAATATCAGCCTTGCCACAGTTTATCGCAATCTGCGCCTATTTAAGGAACAAGCCCTGATAGATGAAAGGCATCTGGGGCAGACACGCTGCTACTATGAGTTGAAGCGCTTAGGGGAACACCAGCATCTAGTATGCCGAAGCTGTGGGCAAGTCATCGAGTTCAAGAGTCCACTGATTGGCAAATTGGTAGCAGAGGTGCAACGCAAAAATAACTTTTCTGTGACTAAGGTCGAGCTATATTTGGAAGGTTATTGTCATAAATGTAAGGAAGAGAGAAAGTGATTCAGCCCAAGGTGGGGACATTGCTTTAGCTGGAGAAGGAAAGATGTTGGAACTAAAACTGAAGGTTGCGGTGGACTATGAGAAATGCCACCCGGAGAGATGCGACAAAGGAGTTTGCGCTGCTGTTCTTGAATGTCCCACTAAGCTCTGGAAGCAAGAAGAGCCGTATGATTTCCCTTATCCCATTCCGGGCTTCTGTCAGGATTGTGCCATATGTGTTGAATCTTGCCCTGTGAAAGCAATCAGGATGTTGTAATCTGGATGTATGCATGACGTACCAACTAGTGAAAGGAGGCATGCCATGGAAGAAAGGGATGTGATCATCATTGGAGCTGGCCCTGCTGGGTTATCGGCGGCGATCTTTGCCCAGCTTGATGGTTGGAACACTCTAGTTTTGGAGGCCAACTGGGTGGGTGGACAGAGTGCTATCGCTTACACTGTGATTAACTATCCTGGTTTCCTACCTGGCGACGGCGAAGTGCTGGTGAGCTACATGGAAAAGCAGACCACCTTGCCACCTCCTGCTGGGGTTGGGGCGGAACTGAGGCAGGAGAAAGTACTAAGGCTTGACGCCAAGAACCTGGTTGTAACCACTGAGGCGAATCAGTACCAGGCTAAAGCCGTTATTCTGGCCACAGGCAGCGCCATGCAAAAGCTAGGTGTGCCCGGGGAGGACAAATTTGTTGGCAAGGGCGTATCCTATTATGCCAAGCGAGATTATGACCAATTCTCCGAGAAGAAGGTTTTGGTTGTAGGCGGCGGGAGTAGCACAGCAAAAAGTGCACTAATAGCCAAGAGCAAAGCTAGTGAAGTCATCCTGGTTCATCGAAGAGAGTCGCTGAGGGCTTATCCTGCTATGACTAAGAGGTTGCAAAAGGAGAGTATCGAGATTTGGTACAACACCGAAGTCAGGGAAATAAGAGGCAACAATAAGGTCGAGGCAGCAGTAGTGATCAATAATAAAACTGCTGAGCAAAAGGAGATAGCAATCGACTGGGTGATCATCTGCGTGGGAACGGAGCCGAATACTAAACTGGCACACGAAGCGGGGATCGAGATGGAGGGGAAATTTGTAAAGGTCGATAATCAAATGAGAACCAGTAATGAAGGAATATTCGCTTGCGGTGAAATCACTCCTGGCCACCGACATCTTATTACTTCCGCTTCAGAAGGAGCTTCTGCAGGAATGGCTACTAGCGAGTACTTGGCATTGCAAATGGTAAAGAAAGGTGAGATATTTGAGGGCGCCAAGAACGGGAAGTACGCCAGTGAATATGTGGCAATGCTTGGCTAGAGGTCTGTTTTGTCGTCACCAAGGTCAAAAGTAGAGGTTGGGGCAACGGGAGCCCACCACTATGACCTTTTTATGAATGTGATTTCTTTAGGATATTACCCCTACTTGATCAGGAAGGTTGTTGACAAGATGAATATCCACCGCGGGCAATCGATTCTGGATCTTGGCTCAGGCACAGGCAGGAACGATTGCCCAATGGCTAAGAGGATAGGCCCTGAGGGCAATATCCTGGGGCTTGACATCAGCAAGGGAATGCTGAACTTGTCTCGGAAACGTTGCCAGTCATATCCCAATGTCGAGTTTAGGGAGCAGCGAATTGAGATGCCTTTGACACACCAGGATGAATTCGACAAGGTATTCATTTCATTTGTCTTGCACGGCTTTGAGGATATCCAGAAGATCGAGATTATCGGCAATGCTTACCGAGCCCTAAAACCGGGGGGAGCCTTTTATATCCTAGACTATAATGAGTTCGACCTGGAGAGACTATGGTTTCCCCTTCGCTGGGCATTTATCCGTGGAGAGTGCCAGCTTGCTTTGGAATTTCTTAAGCTCGACCTAAAGGAAATGCTCTCGAGCCAAGGATTTACTAGCTTTGAGGAGGAACTCTTCCTAAAAAGGCACCTACGTTTGCTTAAGGCGGCAAAGTGATAACTCTGGCTACAAAAGAAGAACTTTGAATGGAACAGGAAATAAAGGAAGAAATAGAAAGCGTATTAGCCAGGATAAAACCAAGCCTGAGAGAGGCTTCAAAACAATTAAAGTAATCTAAAACGAAGGGAGGTATCGAAAATGTGCTTCAATCATCCAAAACTTACAGGTCACTTAGAACAATAAGGTGGTATCTGTGCCTGCTACTACTCGGCCAAGAATCATAATTCTTACCGGAGCTTCATGTCCCTGGTGTAACAGAGTTAAACAGTGTTTGAGGGAGAAACGGTTCAGATTCAGGGAAGTAAACGTAGAAAAAACCTGAGGGAGCCAGGGAACTGAAGCGTCGAAATATAATGGGTGTACTGTGGTCTTAATTAGTAACCGACCCATTGTCGGGTTGACAAGGCGAAAATCGATAAATTACTGGGCATCAAATAGGAAAGGAGGTTTTTAGCATGCAGATCAAGCCATTTGAGGATCGAGTTCTAGTTAAACCGGAAGAAGTTGCGGAAAGCAAAAGTAAAGCAGGTATAATCCTTCCTGATACAGCAAAGGAGAAACCAGGAAGAGGCAAGGTCGTGGAGGTTGGAACGGATGAGGAGCTTGCTGAGAAAATTAAGGTAGGGGATACAGTAGTTTATGCTAAATTTAGCGGCGACGAAATTGAACTCGAAGAGAAAAAGTATTTAATCATATCGAGAGGTGATATTCTCGCCGTGATTAAGTAACAATAAATAAATGCAAGGAGGTTAGCAGATGGCTTACAAAATTACCGAAGAATGCATCAATTGTGGTGCCTGTGAGGAGGAGTGCATGAATGAAGCAATCTCAGAGGGGGAAGAGATTTATGTAATCGACCCCGAGAAGTGCACTGAATGCGTGGGCAATTTCGAATCACCTAAGTGTGCTGAGGTATGCCCGGTAGATGCTGCTGTTCCTGATTCAGAGCATCTGGAAAGCAGGGAGGAATTGCTTGCTAAGTGGCACAGGTTACACCCGGGCGAAACCCCGGCATCTACCTGAACTATGGAATAAAGGCGGCATGTTGGCCGATGCTGAGGAAACAAATAAGCGAAGGAAAAGGTAAAGTTAGAAAAGCAGGAAATGGAATAGAGATAGGAGGTGTGGGGTGACTAAGGAAGAAATCTTAGCAATGAAAGTGGGAAAGGAGCTAAATATAAGAGTAGCCGAAGACGTAATGGGGTGCAAATTTATAGAAGATAAAATTTTGGGTGATACGGAAAGCTGCAAGCTGGTGGAGAGCGAAACAAAAGTTTCTTCTCTTGCTGGTAACTATTATGGTCCTCTGCGAAACTATTCTCAGGACAACTCGGTTGCCCAAGAGGTGGTAAACAAGTTGAATAATAATTATAACGCGAGAGTCGAGTTTAATTACCATACGGGAAACTGGGAGGCTGAGTTCACTGAGTTAGAAACTGGTCTCAGTTTTGGTGCGGTATCAGCTGTCGATGCTCCTGAAGCAATCTGCAAAGCGGCATTATTAGCTATCCTGGGGAAACGAGGATAGTTCCAATGACAAAAGAAAAAAGGAGTCGTGAAGAATTATTGAACAGCATAATTGAAATTGAGCTTGACATGTTTCAACGGGTTAGAACCGCTGAGCCGTCTCTATGTAAGGACCGGCCAGAAACATTCAAGGTAATGCGGGGAATGACCCATTCTGTTTTATCCACAGAAACGTTAGAATCCTATCTTGAAGACTTGCATAAAGCTAAGGCTGAAGGCAGAAATCTTCTAACAGAAAAGTATGCTCGGATGGACAACAAAATTCCTCCACTCAAAACTAATTCCATCATCGATGATATTGTTGAAATCGAAGCCCATTGGATGAACGAATTATCAGAAAACTACCCCCGTACTTTTAAAGGTGGACCTAGCTTCAAAATTTACCTTTCCAGTGAATTGGAGACTTACTCCGATAAAACTTTGGAGCTATATCTTGAGCATGTTTCCAAAGCAGAGAAACAAGGGCGAAATTTAGCGGGAGAGCGATATACTATGTTATTTGAGCAAATAGGTTATAGCTCTATTGCTGAAGTAGAGAAAAAGGCAAGAGTTTAGAATACAAGGAGATGAAGAAAAAGAATAGAAGGAACTCGGCACGCCAGGTCGCCACTGCTGATATGTCCGCTTTTAGATACCTTCAGGGGAGTACCTAAAAGCGTATGGGTAATATTATCCTTAGGCATCAGAAAAAAGAGTTAGAATCACAAGCCTTTGAAGTATTACAAAGAGCAGGCATTAACAGAAGCCAGCTTGTATTGGATTTTGGTTGTGGCTCCGGCATGTACACCATCCCGGCTGCCAAAATAGTTGGTGAGCAAGGGAGAGTATATGCCTTAGACAAAGATAAGAAGGCTTTAGATGAGCTTATGCAGAAAGCTGAGTCAGCAGGCTTGGGGAATATGGAAAGAATGGACACATCAGGAGAGCCAAAAATTGATTTACTCGACGAGTCTGTTGATGTCGTTCTCCTTTTTGATGTCTTTCATTCCTACTATTTTCCGCAAACAGATGATAGAAGAAACTTGCTGAACGAAATTCACAGGATTATGAAACCGTCTGCCTTTGTTTCAGTTTGGCCAAAGCATATGGAATCAGAGGCCAAGGGTGAAATTGAGAGCGCCAACTTTTATTTTGAAAGGGAATACTCTGAAACTCTCATTCATAACAACAAGGATCGCGAAAGGGGCCAAATCCTGAACTTCAAGAAGAGGGTAATGGAATAGAAAGGAAAGAGATGCAAAGCAAAGAGAAAGATAAATTGTTATTTGTGAGACTATTTCCCAATGAGGATGTTCACTGGGAATTAAAGAAAATCTGTAAGAAGCACAAAGTCGAAACAGCGGTAGTCTTGTCAGGTTTAGGCCAATTAAAGCAATTCCAGTTAGGCTACTACAAGGAAAAGGGGGATTATACACCGCAGGAATTCCAAAAACCCCACGAGTTGCTTTCCCTTACCGGTAGTATTTCCAACCAGGAGGGAGAATATAATCTCCACTTGCATGCAGTTCTAGGAGATGAGGGAAAGAACGTCGTCGGGGGCCATTTAATTAGTGCTAAAGTCGAGGTAACAAATGAAATTGTTTTGCTTAAAACAGACCTGAAAATCAAAAGGATACTAGAAGAAACTACTGGCCTGGAAGGAATGTTTTTAGAATAGAGATGAGCTATCATGGAAACTCTGAATTGGAAACACAACTTGAAAGAGAGTGTCAAATGGCGAATAGATTCATGCCGAGCATTGGCAATCACCAATGCTACTCGAAGACGCCGAAAGACTTAAAGGATCCGATTATTTCTCCCCTGACCCAGACCACAGGTTTGAACTCCAACTTCATGAGCATGAATCTATGAAACATGGAGATCCAGAGAAAGACAGGGCTATATCTTCGGTTCTGGAAAATGTGAATGCTGTTGTGGGCAGAAAATTTGGTCGTAATCTTGCCACCCCTTTTGTGAACGCGACAGGAAAATGATTATAAATCCAATTCCAACAATAGATTTTAATAAATGCCATCCTGAAAGATGTGACCACGGGATTTGTATTGCTGGTGATGCATGTCCACATAAGGCATTCTTTCAAGAACAACTGTATGATTTTCCTATGTATAATGCATCTATGTGTGTAGGCTGTGGCTCTTGTTCAGCTGCATGTCCTTTAAAAGCGATACGAATGGTATGAATTGAGCATAGGCAAGAGAAGCAATGAATTCACGGAAAGCAAATGAGTAAATAATTTAGGCTCTTCAGGAATTTTGGTAAATAAAGCAAAAAGTATGCATCGAAATCGGGCGGGTTTTAAAACCAAAAAAGTCTGAAGAACCTAAACATAGCAGTAGAATAAATGAGGTTTTAGAATATCGAGAATGGAAGGAGATGGACAGTGGCAGATAAGAAGGATATCAAGGAAAAGATAAAGAAAATCTACGAGGTTTTGCCTAAATTAGATGATCAGCGATGTGGATATAAAAGTTGTGGGCAATTTGCTAGGGCAGTAGCTGAAGGAAAGGCACCATGTTATGGATGTGTTAGCGGTGGATCGGAGGTGGCTGCTAAGGTATGTGAAATTATGGGAACCAGAGTTCCTGAAGAAGCAATTCCGCAATTTGGCCCTGGTCATGGATTTTACCAACCTGGATTAAGTGGAGGTAGAGGCATGGGAAGAGGTATGGGCCGAGGTCTAGGGAGAGGTCGGGGCATGGGGCCAGGCCGAGGTATGGGTCGTGGTGGTGGCATGGGCCGAGTTCGGCGTGGAAGATAAAAAGAGGAGAAAGAAAAGGAAGGAAGGAATAGTGTATTCCTTAATCGCCGAGGGTTTTGAGAGAGAATACTAATGAACGGAGGAAAGTAAATGAAAATATTGGTCTGCGGTAAAGGAGGATGTGGGAAAAGCACAATTGTGACTCTTTTAGCTAGAGAGATGGCTACAAGAAAAAATAAAGTGTTGGTGGTTGACAGCGATGAGTCAAATATTGGTCTTCATAGTCGGTTAGGAATGCAAAAACCTGAAGATTTTATGAATTACTTTGGGGGCAAAAACCTTCTGTTTGAAAAAACCAAAGAGATGAAAGATAAATGGAGACTAGATGACTTACCTAGAGATTATTTAACTGAGAAAGGGAATATCCAACTCTTATCGATGGGAAAAATTTATCAATTCGGTGAAGGGTGCGCCTGTCCAATTAATGCTCTTTCTTCAAAGTTTCTGGAAATTCTCGATTTAGGGGACGAAGAATTCCTGATTGCAGATACCGATGCTGGAATAGAACACTTTGGAAGAGGAGTGGAAAAGGGAGCAGATATTCTTTTTTTCATCATCGATCCATCTCGAGAATCAATCCTGTTAGCCGAGAAAGTATCTGAACTGGGCCAGCAAGTTGGCAAGCCTGTCTATTATATACTGAATCGGATTGCTAACCAGGAAACAGAGGAGTTCCTCTTGAATGCAATAGATAGGGAGAAGGTGATAGCTATTATCCCGGAAAATAAAGAGATATTTATCTCTGCTTTAGCTGGTAACGAATTTAATATGGATGTTGAGGGTATTAAACAAATTGCTGATATGCTGGAATCTAAAAAGAAGGCAAGAGCCAAAGTAGAGTAACAGAAAGAACGACATAGAAGGACATATATATAGATAATGCCTATCGCTGTGGCAGGTTGAAATGGATTCTACTCGACGAGATCCTAGAGAAATGACCGACGAGGAAACAATGCGGTGGATGCAAGAGTTAGTTAACAAGTTAGTGGAAGAGAAAGGCTCTGCAGGAGGTGCATGTTCTCTCGAAGCCATAAAAAATCCCGTTCGAAGAAACATTCTAAATGCCTTAGGGGGAAGAGCTTTAGAAATAAATGAAATTTCTGAAAGAGTGGGAGTTACGGGACCTGCGCTGAGTTATCATCTCAATTTCCTTAATAGTTCATATTTTATACGAATAGAAGGTAACAGGGTTGATCTAACGCCGGGCGGTGTTTCTGTTGTAAGAAGCAATAAGCGGACTTAAGGTAGCGGCGAAGGGTATATGGTGCCTCCAAATTCAATTTGAGAATTATTAAAAGTTACCTCCCGAATCTGGGGATGGGGTAAGAAGAGGTATTTAAGAATGGCAATAGAGTTTTTTCTTTATAATTCACCTGCCTTCAAGAATTTTCTACAAGATAATCCTCATGAACGGGGAGAAGTAAAATTCCTGGAATCAGTTGTCGAACAAGGAATGAACGCCATCGATATTGGTGCAAATATAGGTGTTACCACTGTGGCCATAGCAAAGCGAATAGGAGGAAAAGGTAAGCTCTATTCTTTTGAGCCAGTTCCTGAATATTTTAATATTCTGAAGAAAAACATATCTTCTAATAGGTTAGAAAACGTTAAGGTTTGTGAACTAGCAGTGACCGATCAGGCAGGTAGAGCTTATTTCTACCAAAAGGGGCTTTCGAGTGGGATCGTTTTTGAAGAAGGAGCAAGAAAGTTCGATGTCTCCACTACTACTGTAGACAGATTCTTAAGTGAGGAGAAGATAGAGAGAATAGATTTGATTAATATGGATTGTGAAGGCAGCGAGCTATTGGTCCTTAAGGGAGCCAAAGAAACGTTGCGGAAAAACAAAGTCAAGATATTTTGTGAAATCCACCACGATTTCTTGAAACAACTGGACCAATCTATTGAAGATCTTGTCGAGTACCTTCATAGCTTGGAATTTCAGGTGCAAAATGTTTCTTTGAGTGACTTGAAGGTGGGGAATAATTTTGAAAACTGTGAATATGTTTATGCGCAGAACCTGAATGAAAGGAGGGATTATGCCTGCCTATGATTATAAATGCGAAGAATGTGGAAAGGTGTTTGAAGTTTTTCGTCGTTTCTCAGAGCTGGATGAAGAAGTGAAGTGCCCCGATTGCGGTAGCGAAAAAACAGAGAGGGTTTTCTCTATTCCTCATATTGAAGGTGAAACCGTAGCAGGCTCTGGGTATGGAAAAACTGAATCTCCTCAGGTTAGCCCAGGGTTGGGCAGAGGGTTAGGGAGAGGGCCAAGAGATGGAAGAGGTATGGGAAGGGGATGGAGGAGAAGCTAGCTAAGTTCGAATTAAAATAAAAATGACTCGGAAAGAAGGAGATGAAACTATCATGGAAATCTCTAGATGGAAAGAGGGTCTTGAACGAGAGCGTGAAATGAAGGATAGATTCTTTGCCGAACATTGGCAATCACCCATACCTCCCAAAGATCGTACGCGATTTGAAGGACTTGGTTATTTTCCTCCTGATCCCGCTTATAGATTTGAACTTGAACTTCATGAGCATGAAGAAAAGAGGGTAGTAAGGATGGCTTACACGAAGAGTCAGGAGCAAGATTTCCTTCGATGGGGTGAGTTTCGGTTCAAGGTCGGCGACAAAGAGCAGGCAATTCAGGCTTACAAAAGCGATCCCGCGGAAGAGAGGCTGTTTATTCTTTTCAGAGATGCGACTTCTGGCAAGGAAACATATGGTGCAGGGCGGTATCTCGATCTGGAACCTGATAGGGATCGAACTGTAGAAGGAGAATGGATTCTCGACCTTAACAAAGCATACAACCCATGGTGCGTGTATAGTGAAGATTACACTTGCCCTTTTGTGCCCCCGGATAACTGGATTGAAGAGCCAATACGTGCCGGTGAGAAGAACTATTCTTTGAAAGGGAGGTAAATCATGGAGCTCTTGATAGCTTTCGGCACGGATGATGGTGAGAACTTGAACAATGATCACGTAGGCATGGCGAAATATTTCCATGTTTACAGGTTCTCCAACGGCATGGAAGAGCTTGTCGAACGAAGAGAGAGTGTGAAGTTCAAGGGGGATGAATCTATGAAACATGGAGACCCAGAGAAGGCCAAGGCTACATCTTCAGTTCTGGAAAATGTGGATGTTGTTGTGGGCAGAAAATTTGGTCCTAATCTTCCGAGGTTGCTTAAGAAATTTGTCTGCATAGTGGTAAGGACAGATACCATCACTAATGCGATTGAAGCTGTCCATAACAATATGGATGCGATAGTGGAACAGAAAAATAAGGGACAGGATAGAAAACACGTTGTGTTGAAGCCATAGTTAATGGCTGTAATAAATGGGGAATGAAATAGTTATCACCGTGGGGCACAACCAATTAGAAAAAGTTTCTTAGAGAAAGAGAAGACCAGTGCTTAGGGCAGGAAAGACGAAGAAAAGTAAGAACCTGCTTGAGATGATGCTAAGACCTGTGGGGATAGTGAAAAGCGAGGCAAAGGAGGCCAACGCTGCAATGGCTGATTCACCCTTAGGGTTGGTTAGAACCAATTAGAGAAAATGGCAGTAAAAGGGCAGGGAGGCGAGTCCTAAGACTAACCAGCCCCCCAGGGACGGTTACAGGTTCAATTAAAGTATCTACGGGAGGCGAGATTGCAGTCAATATCGTTGTATCGTTATGTGGCAAGCTTAGATAATTTTGCATAGAAACTTCCCTAGTATTACAACCGTCCGTTTTGTGTAAATAGTGTTAACATCGTCTAAGTAGCTCATGGGTTTGTTGCCTGACAGTATGCTCAATTGCGAGGTGGGGGCTTTATTGCTACAATTAGCTTTGGTACTAGGTAGTCAAGCTGAAAGCCAGTTCAAAAGTTCTGGCTATTGTAACCCTAGCTCCACGGGAGGGATCGCATAGTGGTCTAGTGCGGCCGCCTGCTAAGCGGTTACCCTGAGAAATTGGGGTCGTGGGTTCAAATCCCACTCCCTCCGCCACCAGTTAAATTACTTCACGCTAGCAAGCCGCTCTTTTAAATAAGAGATCACTTTCACCGGTGTAGGGTCAACTTGATTCAGCATTGCTAAATAATAACTTGTCCAATCTCCGAGGAATACAAGACTCATCATTTGAGCCAGCTTGCCTTCGCCCTGACTATCGATAATCTCATGCTTAACTTTGGCTTTCTGTAAAATTTCGCTGGTTATTTGATAGCGAGCCAGGATTCTTGGGTGTAAGGATGGCGAGCGAAGCAAAATTACATATGTGTTATCTGCCATTTCCTTGGGGAATTCATAACCAACTACAGAATTGTGATTGAGTTCAGAGAAAGTTTCATAAAAGGCCCACGTTTTGCTATTTTCGTTGAATTGTCCCTTCCAGCGTTGCGCTACCGGGGAGAGGATACCAGCACCATAGACGACTATCAGCTTGCCAAATAACCTTTGAGCGAGCTGCTTGGCTGAATTGCGGGATGTAGGTATATTTTCTGCTAATTTTCCTAGAAGTGCTTCAAGTGCTTGAGCTGCTTCATCCAACTGGGCCGATTTACTTTCTCTAAATCCCAATCTTGCCAGCAGCGATATTAAAGGGATAAAACTGTAACCCAAGGCGGCTCTGGGTTGACAAGCATAATCTATGGTGAAAACTGGGACCTGTTTTGCTTTTGCCAAGTCCTTTAATTTGCCACCAGTGGTGATAGCTATTTTAGGACAATCTATGTCCATAGCCTGGGTAAAGTTGGAGAGCGTCTCCTCAGTGTTTCCTGAGTAGCTGGAGGCAATTACCAGAGTTCTGGAATCAACAAAAGCTGGCAGGTCGTAATCCCGATGGATGAAGATAATTGGTTTAGTTAGGTTAGAGGCAAAGCTTTCAAGTAATTGTCCACCGATAGCTGAACCCCCCATGCCACAGATGATAATCTTATCTATATTGGCGAAATTAGCTGGCAAGATAAATTCGCTACTTTTCTGCCATGCCTCACGCAATTGTTGTGGCAGCTTTCGGATGTGCCCTCGCATCCCATCAGGGTCGTGGTGCTGGTATGTTTCTAAGTCGTCAAGGTCAATCATAATCCTGCCAGCCTCTTACCTTCTTGCAGCAACTTTGTTACTTTCTCAGGGCTACCAGCCTCAGCATATATGCGAACCAATGGCTCTGTGCCTGAAAATCTGATGAGTAGCCATGATTCGTCATTCAGGAGAAAGCGAAAACCATCAGTGGCGTCTATCTTGCTTACTTTTGTATCAGCTATAGTGTTCACGGAAAGCGAAGTGAGCCGATTCGAAATTATTTGGCGTTTGCTTTTAGGGATGTGAAAGTCGGTGCGGTCGTAGTAATGAGGGCCGACTTTACTGTAAAGATAATCGAGCAGTTGGGAAGGTGTCTTGCCTGTTTTGACCATAAAATCGAGAAAGTAAAGTCCAGCTAGGATAGCATCTCTCTCTGGAATATGCCCTCGAAAGCCATAGCCCCCGCTTTCCTCACCGCCAATCATTGCTTTCTTCTGTATCATTAGCGGAGCGACATATTTGAATCCCACCGGTGTTTCGTACACAGGAACACCGAAAATCTGTCCGAGGCGGGAAAGCATGCTGGTAGAGGTCAACGTCTTTACCATAGCACCTCGCTCACCGCAAACTTCCAATAAATAAAGACATAGCAGAGCGAAGACCTGATGTTGGTTTAGAAATGTCCCCTTCTCATCTATGATACCAATGCGGTCAGCATCTCCATCGGTAGCCAGCCCAATATCAGCCTTCTGCTCGACTATCAGTTGAGAAAGGCTGGTTAAGTTTTTAGCGATAGGCTCAGGTTGTATACCAGGGAAAAGTGGATTTCTTTCAGCGTTAATCTCGGTAATTTTCATATTCCCACTCTGCAGGATTGTCTTAAAGTATCCTGCCCCAGCTCCATACATGGAGTCAACAACTATGTTTAATTTTTCGTGACGCAGATCTTCAACATTAATAAGCTGTTTTAGATGATCGAAGTAGATAGGGCGAGGGTCTAGATAATCTATCAACCCTCTCTTTAGAGCGTTAGGCAGTGCGATTTTTTTGATTTCCCTGTTACGGACAACGGAGGCAATTTCTTTTTCTACCTCGCTAATGACCTTGTCTGAAACACTGGCGCCCTCCTTTGACCTGTATTTGAATCCATTCCACTGTCCTGGATTGTGGCTTGCGGTGATGATAATAGCCCCAGCAGCTTTAGTGGCGGTAACGGTGTAGCTTATCACTGGTGTGGGGGCTGGTTTAAGGCATAAATGGGTTCTAATGCCGTTGCCAGCAATCACCTCGGCAGCAGCGGCAGCAAAGTCTTCAGAGGCAAAACGTGTGTCATAGCCAATGATCAGTCCTCTTTGATTTAATCCCTTTCTGGTGAGGTGATTAGCTATACCCTGGGAGCAAATACGCACATTGTTGAAGGTAAAGTCTTCGGCTATAATTCCTCTCCATCCATCTGTGCCGAATCTTATCGTGTGTTCAACCATAGTTTTTCTGGGGTAGGGCTTGACAAAATTTTTTAGGGATGTTAAAGTGAGAGGTTGCTTATGTTTCTTGTTCCCTTTCATTTTTTATCAGGTCTAAATTCCCTCACTAAATATATTACAACACTTTGAAGGCCTTAGGGTAGCTTTTTGGATTTTATTTTAAGGAGTAAGAACCATGGATGTTTTGTCGATACCTGGATATAGTTTAACAAAGTCCTTTGCTAAACTTCCCGAGGTTCTTGGGGTTCCTCCTCTTGTTCGGGTTCAGTTTGATTCGTTTCGTTGGTTTCAAGAAGAAGGTTTGAAGGAACTTTTTCAGGGAATTTCCCCTATCTTGGACCATACGCGTAATAAATTAGAGATGCACTTCGGTGCCTACCAGTTCCATGAGCCAAAGCACTCTGCTGAAGAATGTCTTGCGCGAGGCATAACATATTCTTCTCCTCTCGATGTCACCGTTCAGCTAATAGTCAAAGAGACGGGAGAGATTAAGCAGCAGGAGTTATTCTTTGGCGATTTTCCGGTAATGACGAATAGAGGAACTTTTATTATTTCTGGGGTGGAACGGGTAGTAGTAAACCAATTAAGCCGCTTTCCTGGCGTTTATTTCACTTTGCAAAGGGATCCTGCCAGTGGACGTGAATTGTGTTTTGCCAAGCTTGTTGCTGAGCACGGCTCGTGGCTTGATTTTGAGACCTCTGGCAGTCATGTTATCTCAGTAAGGTTAGGTGGGAAGAGGAAAATGCTTGTTACCACTTTATTGCGTGCTATAGGCTATGAAACTGACGAAGAGCTAATTAACCAGTTCCGAGATGTAGATAATTTGCCTGATCATCCATTCATTCGCTCCACAATAGAGCGAGATCCTTTGATTAGGACTAGAGCTGATGCCTTGGTTGATATTTACCGTAAATTTTCTTCTGGTGATCCTCCTAGCCTTGAAAGTGCTCAATCATTGCTGAATAACTTCTTATTCAATCCACGGCGTTATAGCTTGGGGAAAATAGGGCGCTACAAGCTTAATAAGAAACTAGGACTTGACCTTTCTCAAGACCAGCTTGGCTTGACCCCCGAGGATCTGGTGGGAATAGTCCGTCACATTATCTTGATCAATAAGCATGAAGATATCCCCGATGACATCGATCACCTTGGCAATCGGCGGGCACAAACAGTAGGTGCCCTAACACAGAGGCAATTTCAGGTTGGGTTACTGCGGTTAGAGAAAGCTATTAAGGAAAGGATGAGCATTCTTGGTCCTGAGGAAGCGACTCCAGCTTCGTTAATTAACATTCGCCCGGTAGTAGCCACTATGAAGGAGTTCTTTGGCAGGTCTCAGCTATCTCAATTCATGGATCAAACTAATCCACTGGCTGAACTAACTCATAAACGGCGTCTCTCTGCGATGGGACCTGGAGGGTTATCGAGGGAACAGGCCGGCTTTGAAGTTCGAGACGTACATCATTCACATTATGGCCGTATTTGTCCCATAGAGACACCGGAGGGACCAAACATTGGACTCATTGGTTCGTTAGCTACTTACGCCTCGGTCAATAAGTACGGTTTTATAGAGACCCCCTACCGTAAGGTTATTCATGAGGTTCCAAATATTGAAGATCAGTTGTTGGGAAGAACAATATGGGAAGATGTGACAGACCATAGTGGTAAGGTTGTAATCCACTCAGGGACATTGATCACCAAAGGAATCGCTGGTAAGCTTGCCTCTCTCTCCATACAAACAGTTAAAATAGTCCCCTTTGTTTCCGAGCAGGTTGCTTGCTTGACTGCCGATGAAGAAGAGCAATATGCCATTGCTCAAGCCAATGCTCCTCTTAATAGCAGGAGTGAGTTTATCCAGCAAAAGGTGGAAGTTAAGAAAGGTAGCAAATATTTTAAGGAATCTGCTGATAAGGTAGATTTTATGGATGTTTCTCCCAAACAGATATTTGGTGTCGCTGCCGCTCTTATTCCATTTTTGGGACACGACGACGCTAATCGCGCTTTAATGGGGTGCAACATGCAACGCCAAGCTGTGCCTTTGTTATTTCCCCAGGCCCCCTTGGTAGCTACAGGTATGGAAAAAGAGGTAGCTAAATACAGTGCGCAGGCAATATTTTCTCCCTGTGATGGTGTAGTGGCTTCAGCCACTAGTTCGCAAATCATAATTAAGGACGGTGAAGACAAGGAACATGCTTATGAGTTGAATAAGTTTGTTAGAACTAATCAAGGAACATGTATTAACCAGTATCCCGTAGTAAGTAAGGGGGACAAGGTTGAGAAAGGACAGTCACTCGTTAATAGTTGTGCAATGGAGGGAGGGGAGCTTGCTTTGGGGCAAAATGCTGTTTGTGCCTTTATGAGTTGGCGAGGATACAATTTTGAGGATGCCATTATTATTAGTAAAAGGCTGGTCACAGACGATGTTTTCACTTCTATTCACATAGAGAAACACGAAATTGAGGCACGTGACACGAAACTTGGTCCTGAAGAAATTACCAGAGACATACCAAATGTAAGTGAAGAAAGCCTTAGCGAGCTTGATGAGCAAGGCATCATACGGATAGGAGCTGAAGTAAGCGCTAGCGATATATTGGTGGGGAAAATTACCCCTAAGGGCGAAACTGAGCCTTCTGCAGAGGAGAAGTTATTACGTGCGATATTCGGGGAAAAGACACGCCAGGTAAAGGATAGTTCTCTCAGGGTGCCGGCTGGTGAAGCGGGGAAGGTGATTGATGTAAAGGTAGTCTCTCGTGGCAGCGATGCTGAAATGCCAATCGGCGTGAATAAGATTATATGGGTATGGGTTGCGCAGAAACGCAAGATATCAGTGGGCGATAAAATGTCGGGCAGACATGGCAATAAAGGCATCGTTTCAATCATATTACCTGAAGAAGATATGCCTTACTTATCTGATGGTACACCTGTAGATATTGTCCTTAATCCTCTAGGTGTTCCATCTCGAATGAATGTGGGGCAGGTTTTGGAAGCTCATTTAGGCTGGGCAGCTCACATTCTGGGTTTCAAAGCGATTAATCCCATTTTTGATGGAATTGACATTGCTGGGATTGAAGATTATTTAGCCATGTCCTGGATAGCATGGCAAGCTGGTGCTGTCTCTCTACATCAAGATGGCTTAACTGACGGGGTAGCTGATTTTGAGAAGATCGATGCTTGGCTCACCGCTCGAGGACTTGATAGGGGAGAGATAGAGGAAGTGATCGCTGGGAAACATAAAGGAAAAGCAAGAGAAGCTGCTTTGCGTTTATGGCTCGGAGATTTAGACATAAATTCTCGGGATTTGAGAGGGGATGAATTGGAACAAAAAGTGCAGAAGACTTACAAAGAGCGAAGAGTTTATCCACCTATCTTTGGGAAAATGGAGCTCAGAGATGGCCAGACTGGGAAGTCTTTTGACCAGGCCGTGACTGTTGGTGTTGTTTATATGATGAAGTTGATACACCTTGTTTCAGACAAGGTGCATGCTCGGTCTACCGGACCGTATTCGCTTGTTACCCAGCAACCTTTAGGCGGGAAAGCTCGATTTGGAGGTCAGCGCTTCGGGGAAATGGAGGTGTGGGCGTTGGAAGGTCACGGTGCAGCTTATACACTTCAAGAAATGCTTAGTATAAAATCGGATGACATTGCTGGTCGCTCGAAAGCTTACGAAGCTATCGTTAAAGGCGAAGATATTCATCATGCTGGCATCCCCGAAGCATGTAAGGTGCTGTTTATGGAACTGCGTAGCTTAAACCTTGCCGTGGAGTTGCTTAATGAAGGAAGGAAGCAGGTAAACTTCTCTGCAGTGGACACTTCGGAAGATTCAAAGCTGGAATAAGAAATCGAGGTGTAAGAAGAAATGTCTGATTTTGATGATTTTGACGCTATTAGGATAAGCCTTGCCTCGCCAGAGCAGACCAGGAGTTGGTCTCATGGTGAAGTAACTAAGGCGGAGACCATAAATTACCGCACATTAAAGCCAGAAAGGGACGGCTTATTCTGTGAGAAGATTTTTGGTCCTGTCAAAGACTATGAGTGTCATTGCGGGCGATATAAGAAGGTACGCTACAAAGGCGTCGTCTGTGAGAAATGTGGCGTTGAGGTTGGTCCATCTAGTATGCGAAGGGAGCGCATGGGGCATATTGAGCTAGCAGCACCGGTCGCCCATATCTGGTTTACCAAACTTGTGCCCAGCCCAATCAGTCTCCTCCTCGATGTCTCGCCTCGAAACTTGGAAGGAGTTATCTACTTTGCGCGATACATCGTTATTTCCATTGAGGAGGAAGTTCGTGGGAAGAAGCTTGAGCAGCTTGATAAAGATAAAGATCGACGAATAGCCGAGCAAGAAAAGAAGGTGAACAAGCAAATTGGGAAGTTGCAAGCCAAATTGAAGGTAGCACCCGAAGATGGAGACTTGATCAAGGAGATAAATCAGCTAAGGGCTAAGATTGATGAGGATAGGGCAGAGATTGAAGAGGAATGGAAGGCGAGGAGGGAGGAAGTAAAAAGTCTGAAGAAACATCAAGTACTTACCGAGGAGAGGTATCAGGAACTCAGGGATAAACATGGTGATATTCTCCGAGTTGGCACCGGAGCTGAAGCCATTTCAGAGATATTGAAGGACGTTGACATTGATAGCTTGCATGGCCAACTTCTCGACGAATTACAGAGTGCCTCTGGGCAAAATCGTAAGAGATTAAGCAGGCGACTACAACTAGTGGAAGCCTTTAAAGCTAGTGGAAATAAACCTGAATGGATGGTTTTAACTGTGCTTCCGGTACTGCCTCCGGCACTTCGCCCTGTAGTTCAACTGGATGGCGGTCGCTTTGTTATCAGTGATGTTAACGACCTTTATCGACGTATCATCAATCGCAATAATCGTCTCCGTCGTCTCATAGCGTTAGGTGCGCCAGAGGTCATTATCCGTAATGAAAAGCGAATGCTACAGGAAGCCGTCGATGCTCTTATTGATAATGGGAGGAGAGGACGTCCAGTCACTACCGGAACCAGGCATGTACTGAAATCTCTATCGGCTATGCTTAAAGGGAAACAAGGTCGGTTTCGTCAGAATCTTTTGGGAAAGAGGGTGGATTATAGTGGACGTTCAGTAATCGTTGTTGGCCCCAATCTCAAGCTTCACCAATGTGGATTGCCAAGGCGCATGGCTTTGGAGCTATTTAAACCTTTTGTGATGAACAGGCTTATTGAGTCGGGCCATGCTAATAACTTAAAGGTCGCTCGCACCCTGGTGGAAAGGGGTAATCCAGAAGTTTGGGATTTGCTCAACGAAGTAGTCAAAGAGCGTCCAGTGTTACTCAATCGTGCTCCTACACTACATCGGTTGAGCATCCAGGCTTTCGAACCGGTGTTAATTGATGGTGATGCCATTCAAATTCATCCTTTGGTTTGTGCTGCCTTTAACGCTGATTTTGATGGTGACCAGATGGCAGTCCATATTCCTCTATCCAAAGCAGCGGTGGAAGAAGCCAGGAAATCTATGCTCAGTACTTTAAATATGCTGTCGCCAAGTTCTGGTGAGCCGATAGCTGTGCCTAGTTTAGATATAGTCCTCGGGTGCTATTATCTCACTGTGGTTAAGCCTGGAGCTAAAGGAACAGGAAAAGTGTTCAGTAATCTGGAGGAAGCTATGCTTGCTTATGAGTTAGGTTTTATTGAGCTTGGTGCCCAGATTACGGTACGAGATGAGCGCTTAGAGAAAATGGAGACTACGGTGGGGCGAATTTTATTTAACGATGTGTTGCCTCCAGAGCTTCGTGTCTATGACAAAGTAATGGACAAAGCATCCTTAAAATCATTGGTGTCTGAGTGTATTCGCTTGCTGGGTGAAGAGGCTACAGCTCCTGTCCTTGATGATCTCAAACAATTGGGGTTTTACTACGCTACAAAGTCAGGTATTTCTATTGCGATAGATGATATTACTGAACCGTCCGATAAGAGTAGGCTTCTCAAGGAGGCTGAGGAGCAAATTGGCCTTGTGGAGGAACAATTCAATCAGGGATTGATTACTGAAGACGAGCTTTATGAAAATACTGTTCAGACATGGATGAAAGCCACTTATGAGATTACTGACCGTGTAGAGCAATCCTTAGACCCTCTTGGAGGAATCTCCATGATGGCTAACTCAGGAGCGAGGGGGAATATCTCTCAGATAACACAGATGGCAGGAATACGTGGGTTAATGGCCGACCCGTCTGGAAGGATAATAGATTTTCCCATTAAGTCCAGTTTTCGTGATGGCTTATCACCTATGGAATACTTTATCTCCACTCATGGTGCCCGTAAAGGATTAGCAGATACTGCCTTGAGAACGTCGGACAGCGGTTACCTTACTAGACGTCTTGTAGATGTAGCTCAGGACGTCATTATAACTGAGGAGGATTGTGGTACCACTGAAGGGGTTTGGATACTAAAGGAAACTGAGGAAGAATACTTGCCTCCGTTTAGGGAACGAATTATTGGTTATCTTGCTGCAAATAAGGTCGTTGAGCCTGGTACAGGGAGGGTAATCGTTGACCGCAACGAGGAAATTGATGAAGAGAAAGCTGAAGACATCGTTGAGGCTGATATCACTCAGGTATACGTAAGGTCTCCTCTTAGTTGCCATTCTCGGTTCGGTGTTTGTCAAAGGTGTTATGGTAGAGACTTAGCGAAAAGGAAGCTGGTAGAGCTTAACACTGCTGTAGGCATTGTTGCTGCTCAGAGCATTGGTGAACCAGGCACCCAGCTTACCCTGCGAACTTTCCATACTGGAGGCGTGGTAGGTGTTGATATCACCAGTGGGTTGCCTCGTGTGGAAGAACTTCTTGAAGCGAGGATACCAAAACGTAGTGCTATCGTCTCTGAGATCGATGGCATTGCTGAAGTGGTTGCCAGTGAAGAAGAGAACGTGATTAGAGTAGTTAGTTCAGAGCTTTATCAGGACGAATACTTACTTCCTCCCAAAGCGAAATTAACTGTGGAAGAGGGGCAACTGGTTGACGCTGGTACTGTACTCTTTCATCCTGAAGTATCCCCGGGTAAAGCTAAGAGGAAATTGCCGATAGTGAAATCAAAGGCTATAGTAGCAAAAGCTGCGGGACAAGTCGTGATTGAGAATGATCGTCTTTACATTAGACGGAAGGAGAGGGAGGAAAAGGAGTATTTTCCACCACCTGACTTACGTTTGCTCGTTAAATCTGGTGATGAGGTAAAAGCAGGTGAACGGCTTACCGAGGGAACCGTTGACCCCCATAGCGTCTTGCGGGTTATGGGCAAGGAAGCAGTCCAGCATTATTTGATAAATGAAGTACAAAGAGTATATCGCTCCCAGGGAGTGAGTATACATGATAAGCACATTGGCATTATTGTCCGTCAGTTGTTAAGCAAGGTCAGGGTTACTTCTAGTGGAAATACAGAGCTGTTACCTGAGGAGTTGATTGACCGATTTAATTATGAAGAGGTGAATGCAAAAGTACTGGCTGAAGGTGGTGAGCCAGCGATAGCAGACGCAGTTCTTTTGGGAATGACCAGAGTTAGCTTGCATAAAGATAGCTGGTTAGCTGCAGCTTCTTTCCAGGAAACGGATCATGTCCTTCGCAACGCAGCGATCGCAGGGCAGGTAGATAGGCTTCGTGGTTTAAAGGAAAATGTTATTCTTGGTAGAGTTATCCCGGCTGGCACGTTGGGTGCCCGACAAGACGCAGTTGGCTGGCAACTAGGCACTCAGGCTTCGTCCGATAAGGAGGGAAATGGAGAATGAGGCCAGTTTCAGGCAAGCAGGTCTCTGAGGATGTACCCACTGATTTAGCTCTTCGCCCCAAGCATCTTGGTGAATTTGTTGGTCAACAGGAAGTTAAAGAGAATCTAAACATAGCCATTGCAGCGGCACAAAAACGGGGCGATCCTTTAGACCATATTCTTTTCTGTGGCCCTCCTGGACTGGGCAAAACCACGCTGGCTCACATTATCGCTGTTGAGATGGGAGTTAACATCAAGGTAAGCTCGGGACCAGCCATAGAGCGTCCTGGGGACCTGGCGGCTATTGTTACCAGCTTACGGGGCGGCGATGTTCTTTTTATTGATGAAATTCACCGGCTTAGCCATTTAGTGGAGGAAAAGCTTTACCCTGCAATGGAAGAGTTTGTTTTTGACATTTTTTTGGGCAAAGGTCCGGCAGCCAGAAGCTTACGGTTGAAGCTACCTCGTTTTACCTTAATTGGGGCTACAACGCGTTTTGCCTTGTTAAGCCCTCCGCTTCGTGACAGATTTGGAGCCACGTACCATCTTGATTTCTACGATGAATTAGCTATAAAGCTGATCCTAAAACGCGCTGCTGCTTTTCTGAAGGTATCAGTTATGGAGGAAGGGTTGGAACAGATTGCTCAGCGTGCTCGAGGGACTCCCAGGGTAGCCAACCGCCTATTGAAAAGAGTGCGAGACTATGCTCAGGTTATGGCTGATGGGGTGGTAACCAAGGAAATAGCTATCGAGGGGCTTTCAAAGCTTAAAGTGGATTCCATAGGCTTGGATGACGTAGATTGCAAAGTATTACGTGCCATTATTGATAGGTTTGATGGTGGCCCTGTGGGCTTGGAGACTATCGCTGCTTCTATTAACGAAGATGCCGATACGATTATGGATGTTTATGAGCCTTACCTTCTCCAGTTAGGCTTCCTAGAGCGTACTCCCCGGGGCAGGCTGGTTACTAAACTTGCTTATGAGCATCTAGGATTATCTTATCCTAAAATTTTTCAAGCACAAACAAGTTTGTGGAATCAAACCTAGCCGCCGAGGCAGGGTCACCTCTAGAACTGAACTGAAGAACCTGACTCAGCGTAGTTCTGGCTTCAACTGTATCCACGCTGGCATGACTAGGATGAGAAGGGAAAGGATCAGAATACTCCCAGCACCCAGGCTAATGCTTTCGCGATTTACCAGAGTTACTGCAAGTAATATCAGGCTTGCTGGAATCAGCAGAGCAACTGCTTTTTGCCACCGTTGTTTTACCCGTACGAAGGCAATGGTTGCCACAGCCAAGGTGAAGAAACTAAGCGCTAACCACAGTGTGTTCGCCTGAAGCTGCGTGCTATTGGGCAAAAATTGCCCCCCAGTGCTTGAAGAAGTCAGCCACATAAATACAACAAGAATGGGAATAAGCATAAGCAATACATAAAGCCAGTCTCGATTTGTCGTTTGCCTTACTATATAGGCAACAATAAACAAAACTAATGGGATATACACCAGTGCTGCTAACCAGGTCCAACCTTGGGGCAAATAGATTAAAAGAATACCGGTAACCATTACTGGTAGTAGATAGTATCCCAGCCAGGGGAAGAGCCACAGCGGCTGGTTATGCCGCCAACCATAGATGACCGCACAAGTTGTTGTTATCAATACCAGTAACAGGCAAATAGTGTTCTGCCAGTAGTAGGAGGCAAAGAGCGTGGCTACCAAGAAATGTGGTAAGGCGGCGAAAAAAGCGTCCTGCCAGCTCCCGTGGTTATGTACTTCACTTATTTGTTGCGCTATCAATTGAGCTGAGCCGAACTTGTCGGTGGCGAGCCTTGATGCCTCTTCTTCGTTAAGCCCGCCTTCTTTCAGCTCTTGGCTTGCATCTTCAAGGTGGGTAGAAATTTCTCGGATGGCGTCGTCTTTAACTGCAGAATCAATCTTCAGACAGTTTCTGAGGTTCTCCAGGTAACTAGCTAATTTGTCTGCCACGGCTATACTAACTTGTTCTTGGTTGTACAACTGCTCTAATCGCAGTAGAGAAATCCTCCCACACACTCAGTTTTTGGGACAACGCTCGGCGTCCGTTCCCCGTTATATGGTAATATCGCCTTTCTTGCCCAGTGGCTGACTTCTCCCAAGCACCCTTGATAAGCTTTTCTTTCTCCAGTCGGTGTAGTGCTGGATAAAGAGTTCCTTCCTTGAAATGAAAATACCCGTTGCTACGCCTATTCAGTTCCTTTATGAGCTGATAACCGTACATAGATTGAGTGTTAATCAGGCAAAGAAGCAAACACTCGGTATTGCCTTTGAGTAACTCACGTTTGTAATCCATCATCATCCCTCATTTTCATAATCCTTGGTATTCACCATACCATTGAAGAAAGCCTTTGTCAATGCTCTCCACTCTCCTTGATCCAGTTCAAATAGGGCCAGTCCTTATCGAGCGGTGGGCGATGTGCTACACTTCCAGTAAATTAATTACCGTTGGAGGCGAATTGAGGGAAGTAATTATAGCCAGTGCTGTGCGGACACCTGTGGGTAATTTGGGTGGTTCTTTACGAACTATACCAGCATATGATTTGGCTGCTCTGGTTCTCAATGAAGTGGTGAAGAGAGCCGGGATAGCTCCGAGCTTAGTTGACGAGGTAATCATGGCGCAGAATTACCAGAGTGGTGAATATGTAAATATTGCTCGGATGTCACTGCTCAAGGCTGGCTGGCCGGTGGAGATACCAGCGCTTACCATTGACCGTCGTTGCTGTGGTGGGTTTGACGCTGTGTGTCTTGCCGCGATGATGATTCAGAGTGGCAATGCCGATGTTGTGGTCGCTGGTGGTGTGGAGAGCATGAGCACGGCTGAATTTTACATAACAGGTGATGTGAGGTGGGGGTTGGGGGGAACCGCTGATATGCCTAAAGGACATGGATACAGCTCAATGTGGGGAATCCCGATGTATGACAGAATGCAGCGTGGCAGAATGATGTCTCAACCACAGGAAAGATTTGGCGTTTTGCCTACAATGATGTCCTGGGCTGAAACGGCAGCTAAGCAACATGGTATTACTCGGGAGGATGCCGATAGGTGGGCTTTACTAAGCCATCAAAGGGCGTGTGCCGCTACAGAATCGGGGAAATTTGAAGATGAAATCATTCCTGTGCAGGTTCCACAACGCAAAGGTGAACCAGTATTGGTTGCCACAGATGAGCATCCCCGCTCCGATACCAGCTTGGAAGCGCTTTCTAAGTTAAGAGCGGTTTTAAATGGGGTTTGCACTGCCGGTAATTCCTCTGGCGAAAATGATGGCGCCGCAGTGTGTGTGGTGATGTCAGCAGAGAAGGCTCGGGAAGTTGGCGTGGAGCCAATGGCTTACCTTAAATCCTTTGCCTTTAGTGGTGCTGACCCACGCTACACCTGGAAGGCGGTTCCTTCCGCGGTTAACAAGGCGTTACAAAGTGTCGGACTCTCTCTGGAACAAATTGACCTCATTGAGTTGCATGAGGCATTTGCCGCTCAGGTGCTGGCGAACTTTATCGAGTTGGGGATAACTGAAAAGGATCGTGATAGGGTGAATGTTAACGGTTCTTGTATTGCTATTGGTCATCCATTAGGTTGTACTGGTGCTAGAATCCTGACCACGCTGCTCTATGAGATGCGAAGGCGCAATGTAAGATACGGGCTTGAGGCTATTTGTGGTGGTGGGGGAATGGGTGTTTGCGGGATTCTGGAAAGGTGTTGAGTCTCATTCTCTGCCGTCATATCCTTGGTCAACGGGCAGGCTTGGCTGCTGAGCAGCTTCCAGGGCAAGCTCATCACAGCGGTTATTTTCAGTACTTCTAGCATGTCCTTTTATCCATTTGAATTCAACTTGGTGCTGGTCGCATAGTTTCAGAAGTTGTTCCCAGAGGTCAGGGTTCAACGCCCTCTCTTTCTTGTTACGCCGCCAGTTGTTTTTGCGCCATCTTTTTGCCCATCCTTCTGCTATTGCCTTGACCAGATATGCAGAATCGCTGTAGAGCGTTACCTTGCACTTCTCTTTGAGTGTCTTTAACCCGACGATCGCTGCCATTATCTCCATTCGGTTGTTAGTGGTTTTCCGATAACCCCCGGACAATTCCTTTCTATTCCCTTTATATAATAGGACTACCCCATAACCCCCCGGTCCGGGGTTCCCCAGGCAGGCACCGTCGGTGTAGATAATTATGTGTTTAAGTCGTTTCATGCAACTAAATCAATTATAACAAAAAGTTGAGCGAGCCAGGCTTTTGTTGCTATACTTATAGGCACATGGTCGATTTAGACCACTGTCAGAAAGCGTTGAGTGTATCCTTTAACAATGAGATTTTATTGATGCAAGCCCTGGTGCATAGCTCTTACTTAAATGAGAACCAGGACTTCCGTTGGCCCAGCAATGAGCGGCTGGAGTTTATTGGCGATGCCGTGCTTGGACTTGTGGTAGCTGAGAGGCTGTATAGCGAGTTTCCCGAGACGAATGAAGGATGGTTGACTACAATGCGTGCTTATCTGGTCTGTCAGGATACTTTGGCTGAGGTCGCTTCTTCCCTCAAGCTTGGTGATTGGTTGTTGATGGGGAGAGGTGAGGATGTCACCGGGGGGAGGAGCAAGCAGAGCAACCTGGCAAACGGCCTGGAAGCTCTGATTGGTGCTATATACCTTGACCAGGGATTATCTCGGGTGAAGAGATTCATCTTTGAGCAGGTCGAGCCTTTCCTGGAGAGAATAAAGAGCGGGAAGGTGAGGCTTAACTACAAAGCGTTGTTGCAGGAATTTGCTCAAAAGGAGAACATGTCGGTACCGGTTTACCGTGTGGTGAAGGTCGCTGGCCCTGAACATGACAAGCGATTTACCGTTGAGGTTATCATGGGCGCCGATGTCATAGGCGTCGGCACAGGTAAGAATAAGAAGGCTGCTGAGATGGAAGCATCACAATTAGCCTGGGCGAAAGTGAGGTATAACCATGGGTAAGCGAGATTTCAGGCGGAGAGAACCGAAAAAGCCGAAAAAGACAGCTAAGAAGGCTCAGGTAATACCGGAGATGTTGCCCCAGGTAGAGGCAGAGGTAATCAAGAAAGGAAAGAAAGAGGGCGAGGAAGAGTGAGGGGTGACAGCTTACTTAAGCCTTTATCACAGTGGCGAGCTGGCTGAGCGGGTAGAGGCTGCCAGGTCATTGTTGCAAGATTGCCACGTTTGCCCTCGCCATTGTGAGGTGGACCGGCTGAATGGTGAACTGGGTGAATGTCGCACTTCAGCGGAGATAATCATATCCAGCTACGGCCCTCATTTTGGCGAAGAGGCGCCACTGGTGGGCAGGAATGGCTCGGGCACGATATTCTTTACCAATTGCAACTTGAGGTGTGTTTTTTGCCAGAACTATTCCATAAGTCAGCTAGGTGAGGGAGAAAAGGTAAGCAAGGAAGAATTGGCTTACATGATGCTTTCCCTTCAAACCAAAGGCTGCCACAATATAAACCTGGTCTCACCTACGCATGTAGTCCCACAGATATTGGAAGCCTTAGAAATAGCGGTGAAGTCAGGGCTGCGGCTTCCTCTGGTATATAACTCCGGTGGCTACGATTCTGTAGAGACTCTCAGGTTGCTCGATGGCGTCGTTGATATTTACATGCCTGACATGAAGTATAGCGATGAAAAAACTGCCGAGAAGCTATCCGGGGTCAAGAACTATCCCGCAATAAACAGGGCAGCGGTGAAGGAAATGCATCGCCAGGTAGGTGACTTGCAAATCGACGAGGATGGGATAGCGCAACGGGGACTTCTGGTGCGACATCTGGTTTTGCCACATGGGCTGGCGGGAACAAAGGAGGTGATGGACTTCCTTGCCAATGAAGTCTCGTCCGATACTTATGTTAACATCATGGCTCAGTATCATCCGTGTTATGAAGCCTTTCAGTTTCCTAGTCTATCGCGGCGAACCTCGGCGGTGGAATTTCAGGAGGCGGTAGCGCTGGCTCGTCAGGCTGGCTTGAATCGATTAGATCAACCTCGCCCTTTGTTACTGCGACTCTGAAATGGAAATATGACTCATCTTTCAGCCAAAGTTTATGGCTCCGTGCAGGGCGTCAACTTCCGCTATTTTGTCACCCGTGAAGCTAGGTATTTGCGTTTGACAGGCTATGTTCGTAACCTGCCTGGTGGTGCTGTGGAAGTTGAGGCTGAAGGGGATAAAAATCAAGTGCAAATGCTGGTTGAGCAACTAAAGATGGGTCCCCCTGGAGCTCGAGTAACAGGAGTGGAAACAAGCTGGTCAAATTGCTCAGGGCAATTCACTGCCTTTGAAATAAGATATTAAGTATCTATTTCCCCTCGGTCAGCTTATTGATTATCTCGGAAACGGCAGAATACGGGTCTTTTCTCCTGTTTGCAAGGTCGTCTATCACTTTTTCTACATAATCGTTTTTATTGACTTTTTGAAACACAGTGTCTATCAAAGAGGCTTTAAGCACTTCAAGTAATTCCTGTTTGTTGCTCTGTCTAACGCGGGTATCATATTTCCCTGTGGTAACCAAAAACTCCCTATGCTCGTAAATTCCTTTCATTAGTTCCTCAGTTCCCTTATCATTAATCGCTTCGGTTAGAAGAATTTTTGGCTCCCATACTCCTCGGGGGTAATCTTTCATTTGCAACATTGCTTTCAACTCAGCTTCCAGTTCATAAATGCCTTTCATGTCCGCTTTATTTATGACCAGAAGGTCAGCTATCTCGAGGATACCAGCTTTAAGTGTTTGAACCCAATCACCGCTTCCTGGCACTAATACCACAGTAGCAGTATGGACGAAATTCATTATGGCCACCTCTGCTTGTCCTACGCCTACAGTTTCCACCAGTATGATATCCTTTCCCAGAGCATCCATGATGTGGATTACATCAATAGTAGCTTTGGATAGTCCACCAAGCCATCCTCTTGTCGCAAGACTTCTGATAAACACGCCTTGGTCTGTGGCATGCCTTTGCATCCTTATTCTGTCCCCCAGTATCGCTCCACCACTGAATGGACTGGATGGGTCTATAACAATTACACCTACCGTTTTATTTTTCTTCCTGAGGCTATCGATTAGCACGTCTATCAAGGTGCTTTTCCCCGACCCTGGTGCCCCGGTAATGCCGATGATGTAGGACTTTCCTGTGTGAAGATAGAGCTTCTTCAGTTCCTCAACGGCATCAGGTGCTCCATCTTCCACGTATCTTATTAACTTTGCCGCTGCCCTTGTATTGCCTTCCAATATTTCATTTGCCAGTCTCATTTGTGGTACCTGTTCGTTCTTCGGCAAAGTGTATCTACGACTAAAGGCAAAGTCAATCATAGCTCCTTCCCTCTGTCATTGCGAGGAGCGGCTGCAAGGCACAAAGTGCCGAACAATATTAAAAATCAAAGATAAAAAATCAAAATTACAATTCAAAAAGCAAAAACCTTTCTCATTTTGATCTTTGACTTTTGACTTATTCTTGCTCTGTCATTGTGCATTTTGATTTTTGAGTTTTGCTTTCCTGGGATTGCCACGCCTTCGGCTCGCAATGACAATTATGGCTGGAAATTGACAAAATTTGTGATTAGGGATAAGCTGGGAAGTTGTAGGAAAGGAGTCAGGATATGAGACCACCTGGACCGCTTGAGATAGGGCTTATCTTACTGATTGTGCTTATCATCTTTGGGGCTGGAAAGCTACCTCAGGTCTTTCGTTCTGCGGGCCAGGGGCTAAGAGAGTTCCAGAAGGCGAAACAGGGCGACTTTGATGAGGATAAGCCAGTACAGAAATCGAAGAAACGGAAAAGCACCAAGAAAAGCTAAATTCCTCTGCGTGAGGGAGTGCCACATATGGGTTTCTGGGAAGTAATCCTTATTTTGCTCCTTGCTTTCATTTTCGTTGGTCCTCAAAAGCTGCCCAGAGTGGCCAGAGAACTGGGCAAAGGGGCCCGCTGGCTCAAGAAAAACTATACTGACTTTAAGGTAGCTGTTGCCAAAGAAGTTGACGGGGTTAGTACTGACACCGAACGGTGGGACAAGACAAAAAGCTGAGTATCACCGAACATCTGCAAGAGCTACGCAGCCGCTTAATTAAATCAGCAATAGCTTTGGCTGTGGGTATCGTCATCTCCTTTCCGTTAGCCTTCTACGTTTTCGATATCCTCAAATCACGGGCGCCGAGCGATATGAATCTGGTCTTCATAAATGTCACGGAGATGCTTGGCACCTATATGAAAGTGGCTCTTTATTGCGGTATAGCTCTTTCCCTGCCTTATCTTATTTATCAATTGGTGATGTTTTTTGCTCCAGCATTGAACAGTAAGGAAAAGAGATACCTCTATTTTTCAATGCCGCTGGTTGTTATCCTTTTCGCTGCTGGTGTTTGCTTTGCCTATTTTATCTTTCTCCCTCCAGCGCTTAAATTCTTGCTCACTTTTGGCAGCGGTATCGCTCAACCAATGATAACCGTGAGCAATTATGTCAGCGTTCTGGTGAGGCTGCTCCTCGCTGTTGGGTTGGTGTTTGAAATACCTCTGGTGATCACCTTGCTTGCCAAGCTGGGTGTGGTTAGCCCTCAGAAGCTTGCTAAGGGCAGGAAGTGGGCGGTGTTGGCAGCTTTCGTTCTCGGCGCCATTATCACTCCTACTGTGGACCCCGTTAACCAGACGTTGATAGCTGCCCCGATAATTGTTCTTTATGAATTGAGCATCTGGCTGGCTAAGCTGGCATATCCCCGGAAAGCCGTGGCTCCCTCTTCCGCCAGCAGCGACTAAAGCGGAGTGTCACTGCGGGCCTATTTCCCCCTTGTCGTTGTGAGCGTCTTTCCCCCCTGTCATTGCGAGCGAAGCGTGGCAATCTCGCAGGGGTATGAGATTGCTTCGGCACCTTGTGCCTCGCAATGACGGAAGTGGGAATGTCATTCTGACCCTGAGTCCTGACGAAAGGAAGGAACCGAAGGGGAAGAATCTCGTGGCACTCAGGGCAGGCTCCGTGAGGGGGAAGCGCGGCAATCTCGGAGGGGTATGAGATTGCTTCGGCACCTTGTGCCTCGCAATGACAGGGGGGGATGTCATTGCCACTTTTTATTGTCATTGCGAGGAAGTCCGTCAGCCGACGGACGACGAAGCAATCCTCAAGAATTCTTGTTCACTGAGAGTGCCACGCCTTCGGCTCGCAATGACGAAGAAGGAAGTTAAAGTGTCACCAATCATATGAACGAGCACAAAAACTTGACTTGTGTCCTTATTTGTGCTACAAATATACAAAAGGGTAAGGAGGTGAGGCATGGCAAGGATGCAAGCTTGGTTATGCCGTTGGGCGTTTCCTGATCTGGGCTCTCCGCCAGTGTAAGAAGGTGTAGAGTTTCAGACATGAGTAGCAGAATGTGCTGGCGGAGAGCTGTAGGAAGCCCTGAGCTCTTTGTTGTAAAATAAGGCTCTTTAAAATAGAGCAACGGCTATTCAGCCGAAATGTGAAGTGGAAGAGTAGGGGTGATGGTAAAATTGAATAAGGCGATTCGAGAGGAGCTTTAATGACTAAAGCTCCTCTTGTTAATATAGGGAATGGGCGCTAATCCGCCATTTTCCACCTGTCATTGCGAGCCCTTCACCTCCTGTCATTCTGAGCGTAGCGAAGAATCTCACGAGGCTCAGGACAGGCTCCGCGTGGCAATCTCAGAAAAACGAAATTCTAAACCCTAAATCCGAAATGCTAAACAATATCAAATGACCAAGGATGTTTTGAGTTTTGAATTTGGATATTAGGATTTGTTTACAATTTAGTGCTTAGTATTTAGTGCTTCAACTTGAGATTGCTTCGGCTATGCCTCGCAATGACAGAGGAGAGTGTGCCTCGCAATGACAAAAGGGAGGCGTTATTGTAGCCGTTCTCAACGTGTCATTGCGGTGAGCCGAAACCCTGAGCCCTTCACCTCCTGTCATTCTGACCCTTACCCCTTCGTTCCCTGTCATTCTGACCCTGAACCCTTCGCCCCCTGTCATTCTGACCCTGAGTCCTGACGAAAGGAAGGAACCGAAGGGGAAGAATCTCGTGGCAATCGTACCAGCTCCCTCGCTTGTTAATCTAACCAACAGGGACTGAGCTGCCCCACACAATCTGGCGGCTTGTTAAAAGCCATGAGAGATACCTCACCCAATTCCTCTGTGCTATACTCAAATTGAAGTAAGCCGATGCTCAGAATGGGGTTATACTCAGCCTTAGCTGTTTCCATCAAAAAAGGCACAGGTACCCCTGGCCAGGATACCGAGGGGTGAGGCGTTTCCATGGAAAGAATCGGCAACTTCGTCTACGCTAGGGCGAAACTCATTCTTGTCCTGGTGGTCATCTTGAACATCGTTGCGCTGGCTTCCTTCATCCGTTTCGACCTTAGTACTGACTTCCTCAATTTCTTTACTGCAGGGAATCCCCGGGTAGAAGAATACGACAGACTGAACGAGAAATACCAGACCGGAGAAACCATCGTGGTTCTCATCGAGCAGGACGACTCCCTTCTCGAAGAGCAGCACCTCCAGGACGTCTTCCGTCTTCAGGAGGATATCGAGGAAATGAATGGCATATCCCGGGTGCAGAGCTTCATTCCATCGGAGATTCTGGTGCAGGGCAGCACCTTCGACGTGGACCAGAAGTTCATTGCATACCACAGCGACATCCTGGAGGACTTTATCCGCGACAGCTTTCTCACCGGTGAGCTCCTCTCCTCCGACGAAAGCAAGGGAGCGCTTATCGTCACCATGGAATTGAACGCCCCGGCCGCAGAGGTGATGAAGTCGCTGGAAGAAGTGGTGGAAAGCGAAATCGCTCTCAACCTTTCCCTTGCTGGCAACGAGGTAATCAAAAACACCCTCTGGCACTACCTGGTCACGATATTATTGATCCTTCCTCCCTGCGCCATTTTTCTGGTACTGCTGGTATTTTTCTTGATTCTCAAAGACCGCAAGCTTGCCGTCATGGCCATAATTCCCGCCGGTCTGGCTGCCCTGTGGACAATGGGCACGATTTTGTGGAGCGGACAGGAATTAAACCTGCTCACCGTTCTCTCTCCCATCTTCGTCATAGTGATTGGTGCCGCCGATGGGCTGCATTACGTCAGCCACTTCATAGATAACCTTTCCCGCTATTCCGACCGCCGTGAACTCACTGTGGAAACACTGCGCCTGGTGGGAATGCCAATGTTCCTGACAACGATAACCACCATGGCCGGCTTTGCCTCTCTAATGTGGTCGGACGTGGCGCCCATGCGTCAGATGGGCATCTTCGTCTCCGTGGGAATTGCCTATGCCGGGCTGTTGTCCATGTTCTTCTTACCAGCAGTGCTTTTACGGATAAAATTGCCCACGGTGCGGCCGCAGCTCCAACCCGGCGGCCTGGTCAAATTCGTCCTGGACTGCTCCAGGCACAGGACCAGGGTGATAGTGACATTTGCCATTGTCATCGGGATATCCGCCTTCGCCATTCCCCGGCTTGAAGTGGTGTCCAACCAGTTGATGTTCTTCAAGGAAGACTCGGAGGTCGTCCAGACCTTTGACAGGGTGGAAAAGCACTTCGGCGGTGCCCTGCCCCTTGCCGGGGAGATCGCCGCTCCAAGAGGCCTGCTGACACTGAGGGACCACTGTTATGCTGAGGACGTCCTGGACGATGAAAGGGACCTGGAGAGGCTGCCCGGAATACACAGTGTGGTTTCGCTGTTCGACATTGTCGGCAGCCTCAGCGAAGAGATGACCGGCCAGCATGGTTATCCTGAAAGCCCCGCCGTCGTGGACAACATCTTACGCCACATCGACGACGAGGACCTCGAAACGTGGTTTTCCGACGATGGCCTCAGGATGATGATTAAAATCGATGACCTGGACTCGGTGGATATCGGCCTGCTGGACAGCTTCGTCGCTGAACACCCCGAAATCACGGTCATAACTGGAATGCCGGTGCTCTTTGACGAGATGAACAGGTTGGTGGTGCAGAGCCAGGTCCGCAGCCTGGGACTTGCCCTGGTGCTGATTTTCATCATGCTGCTGGTAACTATCAGGAAGTTGCGTGCCGCCCTGGTGGCTCTCATCCCAATTGTCATTACCATCATTGCCATCATGGGGATGCTGGCTATCACCAAGTTTAACCTCAACGTCGTCACTGCCAACCTGTCTGCCATTGCCATCGGGGTGGGAGTGGACTATTCCATCCACCTTATATCCGGCATCTACTATTTCCGGGAACGGGGACATAGAGGCAGAGAGGCCGTTGACCTGGCTCTCTCCACCGTTGGCAAGCCCATACTGGCTAACGCCTTCGGTCTGGCCATCGGGCTTTCCGTGCTCTTCTTGTCGCCGCTGCAAATCCACCTGGAGGTAGCGGCGGTAATGTGGGTCGCCATGGTGGTTTCCTCAATGGCCGCCCTGCTTCTCATACCGCTGTTCTACTCGAGAGGCGAAGAAGCCTCAAGAGAAATAACCCAGTAGCACGGAGAATGTTGGGCGAGATGCCTTAGTAACTGGGCAAAATGTCGGTGGTGAACTAATCCGCCATTTTCCACCTGTCATTGCGAGCGAAACGTGGCAATCTCGGTGGGGTATGAGATTGCTTCGGCTATGCCTCGCAATGACAAAAGGGAGGCGTCATTGCGAACCCTTCGCCTCTTGTCATTCTGACCCTGAGTCCTGACGAAAGGAAGGAACCGAAGGGGAGGAATCGCGTAGTGCTCGGGGTAAACTCCGTGAAGGGAAAGCGTGGCAATCTCATCAACTCCCGCCTCTTAACCGGGAGAGACTGGTTGCACCTTCTGACATTTCGTTAACATTGCCAAAACACTTGACAACTGACTATATTAGTAATATAGTAATTTCATACAAGATAAGGAAATTTCTCCGTGAGGGTCGCTCGAACTGCCAGATTTAAGAAAGCATGGAAACATCTTAATGAAGAGGAGCAAGCGATAGCTCGTAAGGCAATCAAAAACCTGGCAATGGACATTCGATATCCTGCTCTCAGGACAAAGAAAGTAACGGGAACGGAATATATTTGGGAAGCCAGGGTAAGTCGTTCACTGAGGATGACTTTCCAAATTGAGAGGGATACAATCCTCCTGCGTAACATTGGACACCATGATGAAGCACTGGAGCGACCTTAGGAGGTGATGAAAATGCCCTCGTATAGCAAAGTTACCAGGCATGGGCAAGTTACCCTTCCAGCATCTGTGCGTAAGGAACTTGGGGTTGAGGAAGGTGACCTGGTAGAAATTGAAGTGGTAGATGACAGGGCAGTGCTAATGCCAAAGAAATTAGTGGACAAGAGCCAGGCCTACTTTTGGACCAAGAGATGGCAGGAGGCGGAAAGGGAAGCTAACGAGGATATCAAGGCTGGACGCGTCAAGACTTTTGCCTCAGGTGATGAGTTAGTCAAGGACTTAGAGCAAGAATAACGCTTCCTCATGGACAAAGGCGATGAACAGCAAAGCTCGATATCAATCCCCTGGGATCCTTAAATGATGCCCCATATTGTATTTATGAATGACCTCAGAAGCAAGCTGGAGTATGATAAGGGCACTATAACTGAAAAAGAGAGGCATTACCGCGGGACGGAACCCTTTGGATTGGCCTCTCATCGTGATTCTAACTGTAATGATAGCAAACATACATTTTGTTGCCAACTTGACCGCTGGATAAGCAAGCCGCTGGAGGATTGAGGTGGGTGAATAACCCTGCGGAGCATGCATTGTCATTGAGGCTTAACATTCCTAATGTTGTAACTGCGGTGCGCATCGTTCTGGTTGCGCCTATCATTTGGCTCTTGTGCCACGGTGGAACAGGGGCAATGCTGTTGGCAGCTATTATGCTCTGCATCGCTTGGGCTACCGATGGGCTGGATGGTTTCTTGGCTCGTCGACTGGGACAATCAACCCTGGGTGGAGCGCTTTTTGACATAACTGCCGACCGGCTGGTCATGACCCCTACCGTAATTCTGACAATAATCATCGGACTCTGGTCACGCACGACTGGCTTAATGCCCTTCAATCCCTATCCCTATGCAGCGATTGTGATTGCCGGAGACCTCGTAGTACTGGCAGGTGTGTTTAGTTTTATCTGGAAGCGACGCACCCGTGCGATTGAGTTTCCTGCTCCTCCCCAAATAGCCAGGATTACTTACTCTTTTCAGATGCTAACATTAGTGGTGTGTGTTTTTGGTGTAGGCCCGGATATACTGCTTGCAGCACTGATGTATCTTACGATTATCTTTACCTTGCTCTCCTTTTATTACTATCTTAGAAAAGGTAGCTATGTTTTCACCTCCTGACTTTGTATCTCAAATCGGGCGACTATCTATACCGGAGCAATATTATAGTCAATTGCAAAATTCCTTGTAATTCTCCCTCTCCGGTGGGAGGGAGAATCCGTGGGGATTGCGGAGCTTGGCAATCTCACCAACTTCCATTCTTAATCTAACCGGGAGAGAGTGGGTTGGGGCACACAATTTGATGAGTTGTTGATGGAGAGCTAATCATCGAAAGGGGATTGAAATGTATTAGCAACAAGTGTCCCTTTGATTTCCCATGCACTGCTTGCAAAGGGAAACATGGGGGGAATTCATCAAGATGAATTGAAACGCCTTGTTTTTGCGAAATTCTAAGGGGAAAGTTGGCAAGATTACATGAAGGGCGACCCTCCGAAAGCGGGTTTGCAAGCCGCTCTCCTGGCCGCTGCTTCATCTAACGAAGGAGAGCCTGACCTGAGTCGCACAATCTGGCTTATTGAGTATAACTTCAATCGTCCGCACCAATGCTTTGACTATCCTGCTCCAGAGTATATATTGAAAAAGAACTTACTAAAATCCGCAGCCCGGTGTTACCTGTGTGGTCAGCCAGCACAAAAACTTAACAAAGACAAAAAGGTGTTATAGTAGGACATCGGCAGAAAGAAACAGAGCAAAGCAAAAACCTGATGGTTTTGCGAACAGGAGGTTTGTATGAAAAAAGAAGATTTCAAAGAAAAAAGCTATTGGATGACCACCAAGGAGTATTTGCCCGGCGCCCCGCTTCAAGATGACATCGAAGTGGACGTGGCTATTGTGGGTGGCGGTTTTACCGGTCTTTCGTCTGCGTATCACATTAAAAAAGCCGAACCGAATCTACGGGTTGCCCTTCTGGAAAGCGAGGTCATCGGTTTTGGGGCCAGCGGTCGTAACGCCGGCTTTAGCATGACGTTGTTCGGCATGACCCTGGGGCTTACTGCCTTTCGCTTCGGCAAAGAGAAAGCCAAAGAAGCCCACCATTATATGGAAAGGGCGGTGGATTACCTGCGTGATCTGGTGGTCGAGTTGAAGATTGACTGTGACTATGAGCATCCCGGATTTTTACGGGTAGCCACTTCGGAAAAGTACAAAAAACGCATTCTCAAGGAGATGGAGCTGGCACACAAATTAGGAGCGGAAGGAATCGAATGGCTGGATAAGGAGCAGACCCAGGAGCAGGTGCGAAGTCCCATGTATTTAGGTGCCTGGTGGGAACCCCGCTGCGGTCTTCTCAACCCGGCTAAACTTTCCTGGGGATGGGCTGACGTTATCAGACCTTTGGGAGTTGAAATATTTGAAAACACCCCGGTGGCGGAGATTGCCAGGGAGAAAGGCAAAGTGCGGCTTGCAACCCCGAACGGTCGGGTTCGTGCGGATAAAGTTGTTATGGCGACCAACGCCTGGTCTCACTTTTTCAAAGGACTCAAACGCAAGCAGGTTCCAGCCTGGACCTATATCGTCATCACCGAGCCGTTAAAAGATGAGCATTTCAACGAAATCGGCTGGCAGAATCGCCAGGGAATCGAAGATGCGCGGAATCTGGTTCATTACTACCGTTTAACGACCGATAACAGAATCGTTATGGGGGGGCGTGACGTTTCAATGAGTTACGGCGACGACATGGATAGGGACCTGAACCCGGAGATATTTGCAGAGCTGAAAGGTGACGTGCGCGAGCTTTTCCCCGCATTAAAAGATGTACGATTTACCCATGAGTGGGGTGGGCCGGTTTCAGTCCCCTTGGACATGGCGCCGGCCATTGGTTATGCCGGGGATAAGAATGTGGTTTACAGTCTGGGAGCTGTGGGTCATGGGGTTAGCATGACCCACTTGAATGGCCGGACCGTGGCCGACTTGATACTTGAGCGGAAGACCGATTTAACCGACGTGTTCTTCGTCAACCGCAGGACGCTTCCCTGGCCGCCTGAACCCCTGCGCTATCTGGCGGGCAAAGCGATCCTGGGTTACATGCACTGGGAGGACCGCCAATATGATGCCCCAAAAGGAGGAGCCTGACGGACTGGTTAACAGTCCCGACCTTCCATCAGCCCTGTTAAAGTTTAAGACCTTTAGCTGCAGAGCGCCCCAATTCGGGATCAGCTTTAGTCAGATTCTCAACCACCCGTTGCCGGATTGCTTTATCAATGTGCATAAGGTCGGCGATGAGGTTATCTAGCAGATGTTCCTGGTCCATCTTGCTGAGGGAACGATATCTTTCTCCAGCTTGTGCGAAGTCATTCGTTATGCTTATCTTCCTGCGAGTGACTTCTCCCTCAAGGCGGTATGCACGCGGCGTGCCTTCCTCAGGAGCCTCTCCAGGCATACCACCGCCGAGACTATTGGGCTCGTAGTTGATCGGACCACTGAGCTGGCCTGTCTGCATGGCGGCGTCACGCTGGTTATTGTCTACCGGGACTACGGGACGGTTGACGGAAAGTTGCAGGTAGTTCGCTCCCAGCCGATGGCGCTGAGTATCGGCGTAGGAGAATGTCCGTCCTTGCAGCAACTTGTCCGCTGAAAACTCAATTCCGGGAACAATACTGGCAGGGCAGAAAGCCGCTTGCTCCACTTCAGAGAAGAAGTTCTCCGGGTTACGGTTGAGCACCATTTTACCCACCGGCATCAGGGAAAACTTATCCTCAGGCCACGTCTTCGTAGGGTCAAGTGGGTCAAAATCCTGTTTCAACTCATCAGCGATATCCATCAACTGGACATTAAGCTCATACTCAACCTCTTCCCCTGCGGCGATAGCATCGTGAAGGTCACGGGTAAGATAATCGGGGTCGACACCGGTCAGGCGGTTTGCTTCATGGCGGTCGAGGTTCTGCACGCCCAGTTTCGGTTTCCAGTGGTATTTCACATATACCGCTTTGCCTTCGGCGTTCACCCACACATATGTATTGACGCCAAACCCCTCCTGCATCCGGTAACTCTTCGGCGTGCCGCGGTCGGAAAAAAGCCAGGTAATCATGTGGGTCGATTCCGGCGTCAGAGATATGAAATCCCAAAAGCGGTTATGTGCTGAAGAGGCCGACGGTATATTGGTATCTGGCGCACCCTTAAAGGCATGGACCATATCGGGGAACTTTATGGCATCCCGGATGAAAAACACGGGGAGATTATTTCCGACCAGGTCGTAGTTGCCATCCTCGGTATAGAACTTTACGGCAAAGCCCCGGGGGTCTCGTACCGTATCGGCGGAGCCTCGACCTCCGACTACGGTGGAAAACCGTATAAACACAGGAGTCTTTTTCGCCGGGTCCTGAAGAAACTTCGCCCTGGTGTAAGACTTCATGCTCTTGTAAACCTGGAAGTATCCATGGGCTCCTGCCCCTTTGGCATGAACAACCCTTTCGGGAATGCGCTCCCTGTCGAAATGAGCCATCTTCTCAATAAATTGGACATCCTGTAACAGTACCGGGCCGCGTTCGCCAACGGTCAAGGAATTCTGGTTATCGGTAACGGGTACGCCCTGGTTCGTTGTAAGGTGTCTTTTTTTCATGATACCTCCTTCCCGCCTATTCGGTAGTGAAGTGCTTTTTGTTTGCCACGTACACCCCCAGCTTCTACTCTTAGGATAATCTTAGATGATGGTAACGAAATTGTCAACGATATGGCAGGCGCTTCGAGAACCCATAGGCCGCCCGCTTCCCAGTGAGATGGCCAGGCTGAACTGAAAGGTCACTATTGCCTTTGATGACCCGACGGTACCTTGTTTTGCGCCGGTGTGGCAGCCCGCCATCGCTAACGGGGTGAACAAAACGCTAGATGGTGCAGTGCGATAGATAACTCACCGCCAGTGCGCCATAAAATACTAAATCGTGAAATCAACGGCGTTGGAGCTTGTTGTTTAGTTGGTCGGGCCAATGAGTCTACTTCGGTACTGCTTCTGAAGTCGATTCCTCTAATGGTAACAGTGCCTGACGTTTTAAGGTAGGGTAGAATCGCGAACAATTCCATCTGCGTATCCTGACCTATGACTTGCCCAACAATCTATCATATGAATTACGTCATCAAAAAACATAGATATTTCAATCCTCTGTGGTTTCAGAGAGGAATATTCCACTACTTAGAATATTTTCGTCAAGTTTGGCGATTACAGCCTCCGAGTCTTGTCTTAGTTCCCCTAGCGTATGTCCGTGAGCTAATAGTCTCAAGAATCTCCGTATAGACCGTCTTAAATACTCTTCAGTCTCAGTGACAATATCCTCCAAGACCACTCTATCGACTTGTCTGTTACCATGTACGATATCACTTCGCATACTGTAAGCTTTTCTCATCTTATTGAAGATCACCTTTCGTTCAGACTCATTCTTTCCTAATAGATATGCCGTCCGTAGAGCTAATCTATATTTGAGTTCCTGTTCATGACCAAGGTAGAGAAACTCCAGGGCAATGATGTGGTCAACAAGCCTATCCTCAATATTACCATGATATGCGGAATTGAATCTTCGTAGAGCGATACGTAGGTTATCTGGCTCCGATTTATCATTTAACTCCAATAAATTCATGAGCAAATCGTTCACAATGGGAACATCCGTTTGTTGTAACTCGTATAAGGGTGCTGCAAAAGGATCAGCTCCGTCTCGGGATACAGAGGTCAAAATTGGCCCAATCTCCATCCCATGAGGAATACGACTTAATTCTGAATGAGAGATCAGATGAGACTGAGGCACGATTATGGAATCCTGAAGCTCAGCAAGTATCAGTGGACCTGGTGAGACCATGCCGTGATGACAAAGCCTCAAAGCGGTGGTCAAATGAACTAGCAATTCACTTTGATGTTCATCAAAGATACTAGTTACTCCACTGGTTCTAGATACCGTCGATGGAAAAACCGCCATATATTCAGCTTCGCTTGGATCAGTCCAGAACCAATCCGAGTATTGTTCATATAAATAGGTCTGAAACTCATGTGTCGTTCGCTTTATCTGTATCCCTTCAAGCAAGTCAACACATTCAGAATAACATTTGAAAGAATATAGGGGGCAAAGCCAGTAGTTTTCGCCAGAAGTGTTTGTGCTCATGGTCTAATCATAATAATCCTTATCTTGATAGTAAAGCTTCCCATTGTAGTCAGAGTGAATTGTTTCGCCGTCAGGATCATTATACCATTTCGTGTATCTAGTGTAGCGTTAGGCCTCGGCCGTGTTGCATTACGGGAATCAACAAGAAGTAAAGTCTATCTTTCATTGCCAATAGGTTTGATGTGGCAACAGTACCACCTGAAGACTCCCTAGATGGAGAAGCTTTTCTTTTATTTCTCTCAGTGCTCCCCCCAGATTACCCAGATAATAGCTAGTTCTTGAAATTTTACCTTATGTATTTTTGTTGGATGTAGCCAGATTGCACGAAAGTCAGTTTTGTTTACCGGTCGGTTCATACCCTGTCGAAAATAAATTGGCCACCGCACACAAACCGATGTCTTGTCTACAGAATGGCCAGGGCCACTAATGTCAAATTTTAATTACAGTCGTCGGCACCAGTGCCTTGTTGAGGTGCACTTCGCAACGCCGCAAGCAGAAGCTTAGCAACAAAATCTTCCATAACATTGGCAAGATGCCATATGTCCACTGAATCGTCCTCTATTGTGCCACGGTGAAGTATCTGGCTTCGCAAGTCATAGCAGCGAGTGAAGAAATCAGCCGATGACTGTCCGTCAAAAAATTCATTAGGGATTAAGCGACCAGCAAGCGTGCGCCCAGTCTGTCCAATCGATTGACGTTTTAACCCTTCAAGGCTGCTAATAATCGATTCCCGCTCATCTGTCTTTGACTTCTGTGTCATGGCTTTAAACTCTTTCACTAACGCCTTTACCTTGTCAGAGCGCTCCAGCGGCTCTAAGAGTGCTTCTACTGCTGTAACAAGCGTGATGAAGCGACTGCGTGAGGATACATCAAAGAAGGAGCTTGCATAAATTTCGCTTGCGAGCACCTGCCTTTCCGTAAGCTGCCGACTGTTCAGGTATTCACGTTGGAAGGTACTTATTAACTTAGGCGGATTCTTACCTACCGTTGCCTTCAGATTGGAGCTAACAAACTTCAGTCTTTCAATGTGTTCATAGACATCAATACCGTGTATATCATTCCTGAAAAGGTACCCGTGTTGTTTTTCTAGCATCGCCAAGCCTTCGTTCGTGAAAGTACTTCGTTGTTTTCCATCACCAAAATCTATGCCTAAGCGCTCATCGATAGCCCAGTAAAGAAGCGCACGTTTAGATTTTTCAGCAGCGGCTCTAGCTTGATCTTCCGAGGTAAATGACTTCCCCAAAACAGCAGCGCAATTCTGGCCCTTTATTGGTGTTCCGCGAGCGCCACTGACCAAGGTGATGTGCTCTCCCGACGACAAGCTTAGCAGTTCAATCTTGTCTGCGTTAGAGTTAATTCGATACCCCTCGGAAAAATTGAATCGTAGTCTGAAGTCGTATAGCGGCATGATTAAAGCTGATTATAGCACCACTTCAGCTTTGGAACAAAAGACCGCTTAATTCAAGTGGCCCCCTCTTTAAAGCAGTAAGCAACAATATGACGTTTTGTTCAACCGACGGGAAAGCCGCAGTAAATGACCTCATAGCTACGAAATAAGTGCCCGTGTGGAACCTAATTACAACTTTGGAGAGGAAAGTGGTTCTAGTGGGGAGATAACGAGGGAATTTCCATATGCGGAAATTTTTCTGTTATATTTAGCAGTCAGGCTGCTTTTGCCACCTTTAAGTTTGCCAAACAATCAGGCACAAAATGAATATGCTAGGCATACTCCCTCTTAAATAAGGCTCTTTTTAAATGGTTAAAAATATATATATATTGTATGTTTTGAGTGTATCTAAAAGGTTGAAAAGTTGGTGTTTTTTGAGAGGGGGTAGCTGAATAATGGAACTTATAGGGGTGACAAAATCATAGAACATCAACATTTACAACAGCAACAGGTTGACATATACATTATTACGTATTATACTACGTTATAACGGTAGGAGGTTACAATGATAGATTATACGTTACCACTTATTTTAACTCCAAAGGAGATTGCAGAGCATTTGAAAGTTGACGAAGGTGTAATTCTAGAGGAGCTAGAGACTGGTAGTCTTCGGGGATTCAAGATTGGTAAAGAATGGCGCTGCTCTGACGAAGAACTACTAGCTTACATCAGGGGGGAGAGGGCAAGAGGTGAGCCTTCTCAACCACATCTGGCTAAGACATCAGCGCATGAATCAAATTGGGATATAGTTGAGACCAGCCCCTTTGACTTTAATTGGCCTAAGACAGGTGGTGGTGGCAACCTGGAGCACTATGATAAAGGCTATGAAGCAACAACAATGATAAACGGTCAGGAATACACTTTCAAAATCGGGTTTGGAAACCGTGAATCAGCTGGTCAGATGCGTCGTCGGGTTACTATCTGGATTGGAAACAGAGCAATAGTTGAGTTTGCAGGTGGTAACGACTATGAAAATGACGGCCTGCTAGCAGGAATTATCAGGCTGAAGAATGGAAAGCAGCTTACAACTCAGAGAATCCCTGAAGAGTACAGAGGTTTCAGAGTTGAGAAATACAACTCCGTAGTGCAGGGGCCTAGAGCTAGTACGGGTATGGCAGTAATAGCACACAAAGATGACCTTAAGTCCATGCTGGAACACGCAGTTATTCGTGCTACTTGGAAGGAATTGATCTAGGAGGGTTATTTCGGCACACCATACGTGGTTACTAAAAATGTGGAGACAGATTAATGAGCAGTATAGATTCGGAACAAATAAATATTATCTTCAACCTTTCTACCATTGAGGGCGTAGAACAATTCCTGTCTCATATAGAGGCGAATTCAAGTAGGTGGCAATGGCTTCCTCTTGGCGGGCGTGAAAACAATTCTGGTAGCGTTAATTTAGCAATGGATCCCGGGCAAGCTTTAGTTGAGAGAATCACCAATGCTATAGACGCTCATATTGAACTCAAATTTGAGCTAGCTGGTCGACCTTCTGGTTTGAACTCACCAAGGGAAGCAGTGCAGCAGCTTTGGAATCTGGAAAGTTCGCGCCTCACACGAGAGTCACCTTCAATGGCAAGATTCATTGAGGACATGGCTCCCAGAAGTCTTGTCAGAGTTTTAGGTTCAATGCGAAGAGGAGATTCTTCGGTAATTATCCAAGATTCAGGTATAGGGCAACACCCCGACGATTTGCCTAAGACCATCTTGGGACTCCAGGAATCAAATAAGAATGATAAACGCCATCTGATGGGTGCTTTTGGTCAAGGCGGATCCTCTACATTTGCTTACTGCCCTTATTCACTTATCGTCTCTCGCAGACATCAGCAATGCTTAGATGGTAAAACCGATCTCATTGGTTGGACTATCGTAAGACAATTTGATGACGAATCCTGGAAAACATTCAGATATGAGTACCTTGCAGGTTCAGATGGTTTAATCCCCAAAATAGAGCCGGGGGTAATCGATTCTCTAGGCATACACTTTGAAAACGGTACAAAGATAGTCCACTTCGCTTATGAATTAGGTAGGTTAACTACAAGGTGGAGCTTAGTGGGATTAAGATTTTTTGACAATCTGCTATTTGATCCAGTGTTACCTTATCGCATTGAAGATCATCGATTATCACCACATTTCAATCGAAATCTTCACGGCGGCCGTAACCGTTTGGAGCAGGTAGAAGTAACTAAGCGACCTGATGCGCAAACGTTTGAAGCAGATTTATCTCGGTGGGGTGGAGAGGGCACAGTTCATATTCGGTATTGGGTTTTTCGACCTGGCGTAACTAACCCAGACAAGAGCGAGGAGGATGCCAGTGTTAGACTTGGCTCTTATCTAGATTACGATAAATCCCCTCGAACAATTATCTTCACACTTAATGGTCAAAGGCATCATACCAGGGAAAAGAGTCTTATACGCGAAGCTCACCTTGGTGCACTGGCTGATTATTTATTAGTGCATGTTGACTGTGACGATCTGAGCCTTAGACTAAAGAAGGAGATATTCACTGCAACGAGAGCGGGAGCAACGGTAGGAGAGAGAAGGGAAGACTTAATTATAAATGCCATCAGGGAGGCGTTGGCCGATTCTTGGTTAAAACAAAAGCTTGATGATATTTTACGACGGCGTGAAGCTATGATTACAAATGAAAGCACACGCCGCGTAAATCAGATGCTTAATCGCCTTATTACTATCTATCGACAAGGACGCTCACCTGGAGGTCGCAGAGGCAGCGGTCAAGAAGGTAGCGGTAGAGATGGTACAAGGAGACAAGTACATGATCCTCCCCAATCATTGAAATTTGCTGACCATCGTCGGCTAGAACTACTCAGCGGGGAACAAACAACCATCTACTTGATTACTGATGGCCCGGATGATCTATTGTCTCGACGGCGTCGACGCGGTAATTTAACATTGACGATAGAAGGGGACAATGTTGCTAATTTTTACTTTAAAGAGTATGAGATGCGCAACGGTAGAATCCCTGTTCATATTATCGTTCCAAGTTTGGTTGGTTCGGGTTATGGCGGAAGAATTATAGCATCCCTCGAAATCGCGCTAGATACTCTATTGACAGATGCACGAGAAATAAAAATTGTGCCCCCACTGCCACCATATATTGGTATTGACCCACCGACAAAATTTGAATTCGCTAAGAATACAACTATTATGAGTGTCGAGTTAGGCCGACGATCTGTAACTGAGATTCATACTGACGCAAGAAATGATCTTGTGACTCGTGCAGTTCACCCTGCTCATATACAAGGACTTACGGATATTCCCAATGTTTTCATCTCAGTTCGTGGGCCAAGAGATGGCATCGCCTATTTGGAAGTGAACGCAGCTTCTGACGCTCCAGTAGGTGCAGAGGGACTCCTTACAGCAACGCTGACTCTTTTTGATGGAACAACATTTACTACAACAAGACCAATCAAATTAATAGCACCTCAACCGCACACTCCTAGTCCAGGAACTCAAGCGGCTCCGGTACCCGCATACCAGCTAAAACGTGTCTGGCAGCGAGTTCCTGAAGATGCCACGGATGATATTTCTTGGAGCGAGGTTAACTACAACGCTGATAGAGTCGGGCATTGGGAACCCAATGGTGACGAATTATGGTTATATGTAAATATGGACGAGCGTCAATTTCAGTTAGAGAGACTTCGTTGGGGAAAACGCTTTGGAGAAAGTACTTCAGAACGTTTAGTAGATCGTTATGTTGCTTACCTGGCATTCCATCTGTTCCAGTTATATGACCATTCGCAGAAAGCTGCACCAACCATTTCGCAAGATACAGGCAATGGAAATGGTAGTATAGATGGAAGTGGCACTCAATCTGAAATCTACGATCCTGAATCCCCGTTTATTAGTCAAGAACTACGACGCGTAGCTGCCACTTTAATTCAAACACTACGATCAGAAGCAGAACTAGCTCGTCTGCAAAGTGCTGCCAGTGACACTGAGAATTAATCCGAGACCTCAGTAAGTAATTCTGGCCTAAAACGAACCTCCGAGGTCTCAACGTATTTTGCATCCAGTTCGATTGAGAGCCATCTTCTTTTCAATTCCTGGGCTACAGAACCCGTTGTATTGCTACCTGCAAAAGGGTCTAATACTAGGTCGTGTTTCTTAGTTAAAAACTCGATAAAAAATGTTGCCAATTCAGACTGCATCCGAGCGGGATGTGGAGCTATATCGTGTTGACGGCAATAAACCTGATACGGTTCATTCGTTCTTGTATTTGATATAGGGAGCACCTCCATCAAACTCAATTCAGAGGAATTTGGAGATGGTACTAATAAATTAGGAGGAATGGCTCCTCCATTATCTGACAGAAATGACTTCTTGCCAATATGATGCCCAGATGGCCTAGGCCCAGAATTGTATGTCCCTTTTCTAAGAAGATTTAGCATACTTTTGCTGTATTTCGCCAATATATTACGATTATTTGCTTTTGGCCTTTCTACCGGTGACATCCACCATACCCTCGTAAAAGCATCTTTAACTCGAATGCGTTCCACAGTGACCCATTGCGCCGGTGTCGGTAAGCGAGCAGGGTTGTAACAAATGAACTCTTGGCACAAATTAAGTTCAGCTGCTTCCATAAAAGCCATAAGCGCTTTCAGAGGCAAGGTTGACATCACTGGTTTTCCTGGTTCCCAAGCATTACCAAGCTCTAATACAATAGACCCATCCGAAGCTAGATAATCACGAAATAACGGAGCAAGGTTTTTCAGCCAATTCAGATATTCCTCACCTGTCCGATTGCCGTATCTTTTCTTTCGATTCAAAGGAAAAGGGGGTGATGTAAGAATAAGATGCACTTTACCTTTGCGACGGGTTATGGGATATCTCTTTAGGATATTTTCACAGTCTCCCTGGTACATGGCACCCCAGTGTGTTCTATATGCAGGCTTGACTCTCCGTTCCACGCTGCCTTGTATTATGCTAATATCCTCTTTTTGAGTAATTATCATGTTGTATTCCTGTTAGTATTTATAATTCTAGACGAAGCTGCTTTTGACGATGTTCCTCAATAAAACCATCTAATGCATATCGCACTATGAAAGCTAGTGTTGTATGATTGCGCTCTGCAATAGCTTCAAGAGCCTCCCGCTGCCCTTGCCCTAATGTAATTGTGAGACGAGGCAGCTTATCAATTGATGTATTTTTCATCATTATTCACCATTAATACATCATTATGATGCACTAATTAGTATTTGTCAAGATATTTATAATCTGCGGTTGATCGGAGAAGCGTATGAACGTAGGAATAAAACGATGCCTTGGATTCAGAAATCGCTGATTTGCTTATTGGACGTGCCCAGCGCGATGAAGAGTTGCTTTCTGAATGGCTCTATCCTTATTCTCCCGCCTCATTCTTTGCGCCCCGACTAATTCCTCGTAGAATAGTGCGACCACACTGCCTCTATGAGGATAACTGCTAGCTAATTTAGGGTAATATAATTACCTTTGGTGGGCAGTAGTGGACTTGAACCAGTGACCTCCTGTGTGTAAGACAGGCTGTAGAAAAGCCGGAGACCGCCTGCCTCCTTTCAGCAAATGATTATACCGCCTCAACGCCGGCGGTCAACATATCTCACATATGCCTTTTGTTCTCAATTTGCCACCTGCACAAAATGGACAAATGTGCAATTAGGTAAGGTCAGAGATGCTTTTGCTTTGAGGCCTTGCCTCACGTTGCTCATCATCTTTGTGCATACTTCTTCTCCAGCGTCCTGAGTATCGTCCGCCGCCCGTTGTATCTTTCGACATCATACTGAGTATCGACGTCAATAAACTGCGGCCGTCCAATAATATTTGCTATCGGGCATGCACTGATCTTGCCGTTTCTGACACAGACCATATTTCCAAAATAGCCCATCGCTACCAGGTCCATGGCAGCAATACCAAAGTACCTGCCCATCCTTCTATCGTAAGCACAGGGAGCACCACCCCGCTGCAAATGGCTAAGATTGATGCTTCGTGTTTCCAGTTTCGTTGCCTCCTGGATCTCTCGAGCTAGGAAGTCACCGACTCCGCCCAAGAACTTGTGCCCAAAGCTATCTACACCTTCTTGTCTGACGAATTCCTTATCACCCAGCGGTTTGGTGCCCTCAGCAACTACGACGATTTCATACCTGGCTCCACCGCGCCTTCCCTCAAGAACCAGCTCATTGATCTTGTCCAGAGAAAAATCATGTTCCGGGATGAGAATCATAAAGGCCCCGCTGGATTCTCCTCCTTCTAAGGCTAGCCAGCCAGTATGTCTACCCATTGTTTCAACAATAAATATTCTCTTGTGGGAGCCAGCTGTGGTTCGCAATCTATCAATCTCCTCGGTGATAACATCCACGGCAGTCTCAAATCCCAGCGTATAATCCGTCTCGGGCAGGTCTTTATCTATTGTTTTGGGGATGCCGACTACCTTTACGCCTTCTTCTTCCAGCCGGTGGGCCACTCCCAGAGTGTCATCACCGCCAATCACAACCAGTGCATCCAGACGCAGTTTTTCTATGTTGGCCAATACTCTTTTTGACTGGTCATTCTTAGGATCGTAGGGATTGGCGCGTGACGTACCTAACATGGTACCACCATACCTGTCCCAGGTTCGGACTATCTCTTGGCTTAAAGGAATGATATAGTCTTGGACACTCAGTTCTTCGGGTTCAACTTCGATTAGCCCCTTCCACCCATCCTTTATGCCCAGAACGTTGTACCGGATACTTCTTTCCGATTGCAGTCGCTCATCCAGTGCCGTCTTGACCATCCATTTAATGGCGGGGTTAATTCCAGCACAGTCTCCCCCACCACTAAGGACGCCTATTCTACTCTCCCTCATATGATCATCCTCCTGGCTTCGTGTACTTGACCTGCATACCCATCAAGCCTAATGCCGAATCTATCATCTAGTTCCTCCAGCACCTGTCCCAACTTTGGTTCTGGAAAACCTTCCTGTCCAGTCACTTGTGGGAAAGAGCTCAATAAATAAAACAGGAAGTCCGCGCTTGCCTTGTTTATTTCTTGCAGTGCCGATTCAACCTCTATTCCGCAGCGCTTGTCTCCGAGTAGTTTCGAAGCCTCAGGCTCAGCTAACGCAGAGAGCGGCCTAGCAAAGAAGGCAGCATGACTTCCGCCTGTGCTTCGTGCATCGAACAGTTTCATGACTTCTTTGACCGGAGTTGCGGACTTGAAGCCTTTGGGCTGCTTTAGGTCGCTTATCTTGACACCGTCAAGCCACGGGTGAGCGATCACAGGGCTGCGTCTCAGCAAATCCACCAACCTAAGGGATTCAACAACCCCACGCATGCAAGCGAATGTCACAGACAAGTAACCATGAAGTAAAGTGAGACGTGCACCATGGAGATTGTCCAGTACTTGCACCAGCATAAACGCCGAAACCATAGTACATATCGTAGTCGTCATCTCTGCATTTTTTGAGCTGTCCCCAAGTTATGCCAGCCTGCTCAATTTCTGGAGAATAACCGCTCATGCCTCACCTCTACTTAAGAATAGCCTAACTCAATTATACTACAGTTGGCACTAAACTGGGAGACTAAAAAGGAACGATTCCTACAACGTAGACCTGTTCACCCATCAGCACAAGGAGCTAGGCTTCCCGCACTTCGGAGTGACGCTAAACAATTGTCAGTTTTGTTTACTGGTCGGTTCATGCCCTGTCGAAAATAAATTGGCACTGCACAAACCGATGAAAAGTTACTTGTTATGGAGTGGGCAGTACTGGACGACAGACAGAACTTTTAGCCTATTATTCAACTTCAGCGTGTAGTCCAACCAAAATTATGGGATGTGGTTGCCTAAATTAGGTGGTTTACGTATAATCAAGACTGACCTAAGCTCGTAGCATTTTGGTGCTGCCAATTTCATGAGGTAGTCTGCAGAAAAGACGGCTCGATGGAGGATAAAGAATGAAGACAAAGAAGGGAAAGGACCGATGGACTCCGCTGGTTGAATCCCACCCTGCGGGCCGAGTCAGCACAACAGGGACAGCATCCGGCTCTCCATCAGGGGACAGCACTGCAATCTTCGCCCAAGACCTGTTCGATGGGATTGCCCACTCGTACGACACTTGGGCGCAAGGGTTGACTTTCTTTCAGTACCTTCGTTGGCGTAGGTTCTTAGTCTCGCAAATGGCTCTTCGGCCCGGAAACCTTGTGCTCGACGTATGTACCGGTACAGCCGGTGTCGCCCTGGAGATTGCCCGCCACCATAATAGCCAAATCGTGGGGCTCGATATTAGCCACTCAATGCTGAAAGCTGGCCTCCGCGCCGTCGAGAGTAGAAGCCTGGACGGCAGAGTCCAACTTATCCAGGGCCGCGCTGAGCATTTACCCTTTCCTGATGAAGCCTTCGATACGGTTGTCTTCACCTACCTGTTGCGTTATGTCCAAGACCCTGATGCAACAGTACGGGAGCTGTCTCGGGTACTGAAACCAGGCGGGCAATTGCTCTCGCTTGAGTTCGGCGTTCCAGAAATCTCCTGGATACGAGCTCTATGGGTAATCTACAATAGGGTCGTCATGCCCATAGTTACCATCCCCATTTCACGAGGTTGGCATCGTGTTGGCTGTTTCTTGGGTCCGAATATCGCGGACTTTCGTCAGCGGTGTCCTGTTGATCGCAACGCCGCAATATGGCGTGAAAACGGAATCCCGCTGGTAGAAACGAGACGCCTGTTTCAAGGTGTAGCCATTGTGATGTGGGGAACGAAACGAAGATAGAGACCGATAGCGAGCCGTAGTAATTACCTTTATAATCAATCTAAATCTGGTTGAACACCAAAAGGAGGTCAGTCTTGCAGTTAGAACAGTCTTTGGGTTTACTCGCTGGAGCGCTGGTAACAGGTAGTATGGTTCCGCAACTGGTTCGTGTCTTCCAACTAAAAAGTGCCCGTGAGATAAGTAGACTTTTTACCATATTGCTTTTACTGGGTATGATTTGTTGGCTAGCCTATGGGATTTATCTCAGGCTCACTCCAGTTATTCTTTGGAATGCAATAGGGGCGGTTCTCGTCACTCTACTTCTATATGCAAAGCTAAAGTATGGAAGATAGGCAGATAGGTGTTAAGTGCCGCCGTTCCTCTTGTGCTCCTTCCAGGATTTTCTATCACCGCTTGTCATGCAGAACTATTCAGTTGGCAAAATCACACGATGGTTAAGCGCCTGAGAGCATTACAAGGGTAAATTAAGCCGTGAAAAGGTCGATAAGGACTTCACTTACCATACTTGTTGTCCTCCTGGACGAAATAATCCTGGTCGCCGTCGTCCTTTTCGTCCTATGGAAGCTGGGAATACATGTTCCCCTGGGAGTTGTCATTGCCCTGGTAGTTGTGTTGGCAGCATTTTCTTTAATATTGTATAAACGCATAGCCCCGGTGCTGAACAAAAAGCAAGTAACCGGCGGCGAAGGTATGCTCGGTCTTGAAGGGAAGGTGGTAACGCCGCTAACCCCGGAGGGAGTTATCAAAGTTTGCGGTGAGCGCTGGAAAGCATACTCAACTGGCGGTAGCATAAGCGCCGATGAGGAGGTAGTAGTTGTGGGCCTGGAAGGGCTCAAACTTTTTGTAAGGCGCAAAAACAGCAGTGAGCAGGGTGAAGGCGCAGGCAAAAATGCAAAGATCGTCTCTACAACTGGGAAAAATTAATCACAGCTGCCACTGTCACCGGGTCCTAAACAGTTTGTCGGCAAAATAGTGACCATCGAAAACGGGGCTTGAAAGCCGCTCTCCTGGCCGCTTAGTAATCTGGGCGAGACTGGCCCGGGTCGTGCATTCTGATTGAGTGTGTGGCAGCTGCAACCATCGCCGATTATTAGATTCTAGTTACTTTAGTCAGCTGCAGGGTCATCCAAACGTTAAACACTATCCCAATTGAGAACGGTGGTATAATGAGGGTGGCTTAGTTAGGGTGAAGATATGACTAAAGAACAGGAATTCTATAAGGAATTAAGGGATATCTTCGTAGGTGCGAAGGTAGAAGGAGAATCCGGCTACATCAACTTGATGCGGATTAAATCAAGGTATTATGAAAAAGGCGTTTTGCCAAGACTTCAAGATGATGTAGAAGAGGCGTTGAAACCATTCCCTGAAGAATTCAGGGAAGAGCTCTTTGACAAGCTCTATACCTTCTTTGATCGCTATTTTTCTGAAAGCGGCTCAATTTATTTTAGACACACGCCGATTCATCAAAACGTTTATGAGAAGGTCTATACCGATGATAAGGATGTTATCTTATTCTGGAAAACGCATATGCTTTACTATGTCAAAACCGACAGGTTGTTCAAAAATCTGGAAGCAGAAATAGATGGCTTCAAATTCTTCTTCGATGTCTCAACTCTGGAACATAAAAGAGCAAACGAGAAAAGAGAGATTGTTTATGAATTCAAGGAGAGAAGGGATGATGGTACGCCCGTCTTTAATGTCTATTACTCAGAGAAAGGGAAAAAGACCAGAACGGATGAGATTTTAAAGGCATTGAAGAAGGCAGAAGTAAGGATAGGCGAAGATACTTTGGAGAGAGCCTTTAGAATTTTTGAAAGGCAGAGCGAGGTTGATTACTTCATAAACAAGAATGCCAAGGATTTTTTGAAAGAGCAGTTTAATATCTGGCTTTATCAATATGTTTTCAGTGGCGAGAGTGAATGGACAGAAAGAAGAATAAAACAATTACAAACATTAAAAGACGTTGCCTCTAAGATAATAGATTTTATTTCTCAATTTGAAGATGAATTGGTAAGAATTTGGAACAAACCAAAGTTTGTCAAAAATAGTAATTATGTGATTACGCTGGACAGGATAAGCGATAAAAAACTGGTTGAAAAAATCAGAAAGCATAAAAACTATCCACAACAGGTTAAAGAGTGGGGAGAATTAGGAATAGACAAAAATAATCCCAAAGCGCCGGTTGATACCAAATACTTTAAGGATTTAGAGCTTGAAATTTTATCTCTTTTTGATGATTTAGATAATTCCTTAGATGGCTGGCTTATAAAAAGCGAAAACTATCAAGCATTAAATACCATCTTGCCCAAGTTTAGTGGTAGGGTGCAAACAATCTACATCGACCCGCCATTTAACAAGGAGCAGGATGCAGATTATTTCTACTCGGTAAAGTATAAAGATGCTTCCTGGATAACATTACTTGAGAACAGATTGCAGTTAGCAAAGGATATTTTGAACCCTCAGGGAAGCATTTTTGTCCGCTGTGATTACAACGGCAATATGTATGTCAGGCTTTTGATGAATGAAGTTTTTGGCGAGGAGAATCTTAGGAATGCGATTGTGGTGAATAGATTTAAAAGACAGTTGAATGAACTCACACGATTGAACATTGCAACCGAAAGTTTGCTTTATTATGGAAAATCTGAAGATGCTTTGTTTAAAGGTGATCGCAGGAAAAGAGTTTGTACCTTTTGCGGCAGCGAGTTAGAGCCTCAGTGGAGGCCCATGAGTTCACCGGGCTTAAGGCACCCGCCTGAAAGAATCATTTTAGGCAAAAAACTCTTACCCCCCAAAGGTAGACATTGGACTTTTACTCAAAGGAAAATACGCGAAATGGAGAAAGAAGGGAGAATAAGAATAAACCAGAATATTAATTATGTTGATATTGAAGGGAGTAAAGAAGAAGGATTGCCTGAATACCTCCAAACAGAAGAAACCCCTGTTGATTCAAATTGGACGGATTTAAAAGGTTATACTTTTGGATCTACATTTCCCACAGAGAACGCTGAAGAATTACTTGGCAGAGCTATCAAAGTTTCATCCAACGACAGCGATTTAATTATGGACTTCTTCCTTGGCTCTGGCACAACAACAGCGGTAGCACATAAATTAAGAAGAAAGTGGCTTGGCGTGGAGATGGGAGAGCATTTTTACACCGTAGTTCTACCTAGAATGAAGAAGGTTTTGGGCGGAGAGAAGTCTGGCATCTCAAAGGAAGTTAATTGGCAGGGCGGAGGCTTCTTCAAATACTATGAACTGGAACAGTATGAGGATGCTTTGAGGAAAGTGAGATACGAAGACTCAGACTTGTTCGAGAATCCCTATGAAGCCCCATACAGCCAATATGTCTTTATGAGAGACCTTAAGATGCTTGAAGCACTGGAAATTGATTATGAAAGCAACAAGGTAAAAGTGGACTTATCGAAGCTCTACGAAAACATAGATATTCCGGAGACCCTTTCAAATCTGAGCGGCAAGTGGATAAAGAGAATCACCCCTGATGAGGTAGAGCTTGAAAATGGAGAGAAGATAGATATCGAGAATTTGGATTACAAACTCATCAAGCCCCTAATATGGTGGTAGCGCGGGAAAGTATGGAGACCCAGAACATAGAATTCAAACCAAGCTGGAGAGATGAATACCTCAAGGTAATTTGTGCTTTTGCTAATGCAGATGGTGGGGAACTGGTGATTGGCCTAGATGATAATGGTAGTCCCATAGGGGTAGAAAATTCGAGAAAATTGCTGGAAGATATCCCGAATAAAGTAAGGAATAAACTTGGAATTATTCCCTCTGTTGAGGTTCAACAAAAAGGAGGCAAAGATATAATTGGCATCTCAGTCAACTCCGCCTCAGTTCCAATATCCTGCGATGGGAAATACCATGTAAGAAGTGGCAGTACTAATTTAGAACTAGAGGGGAGCGAACTCACAAACTTCCTTATGAGGAAAGTGGGCAAAACCTGGGATGAATTTATTGAAGAAAGGGCATCTCTTGACGATATAAACCCCGAGACGATTGAGGGCTTCAAAAAGCTTGCTGAAGATAGAATCCCTTCCATTGTTAAGGAAAAAGACCACAAGGTAATCCTCGAGAGACTAAATCTTTTGGACGGCAGCAAACTCAAAAGAGCTGCGATTTTACTCTTCGGCAATGACTCACAGAAATTCTATCCCTCTGCTTATCTAAAAATTGGGAAATTCTTAACAGAAGCAGACCTACAGACGAGCGATGTCGTGGAGGGGAATCTTTTTGAACAACTTGGAAATGCTTTAGAGATTTTGGGGACAAAGTATTTGAAAAGTGAAATAAAATTTGAAGGCATTCATAGAAGAGAAATTCTGGAGTATCCTTACGAGGCTCTGAGAGAGGCAACAATAAATGCCCTTATCCATAGAGATTATCTCGGAACATCCACAATTCAAATAAGGGTCTATAACGATAGACTCGTTGTAATGAACGAAGGCAAATTCCCACCTGAAGTGCCAGTGGAGAAACTAAAAACAGAGCATCTTTCCAAGCCGAGAAATGTGCTTCTGGCAGGTGTTTTTTATAAGGCGGGCTTTATAGAAAGTTGGGGCAGAGGAACTATAAAAATAGTGGAAAAGTGCTTGGAGCAGGGACTTCCTGAGCCTGACTTTAAGGAAGAATCTGGAGTTGTTACTGTGCAGTTTTACGGGGATAAATGGAATGAGCAACATCTCAAAGAGTTAGGATTAAACGAGAGACAAATTAAGGCAGTAATGTATGTGAAGGAAAGAGGCAAGATCACTAATGGAGAATATCAAAGGCTTTGTAATGCTTCTGAGAGAACTGCCACCCGGGATCTGTCAAGTCTAGTTTCTGCAGAAATCTTTGAACAAATTGGCATTACTGGGAAAGGCACTGAGTATATTTTAAGGCGAGATAAAGGCGACAAAGACGCGACAAAGACGCCACAAAGACGCCACAAAGACGCCACAAAGAGCCACAAAGAGCCACAAAGACGCCAAACGGCTAATAAAAACCTTGAAAACAACAAAGAGCAGTAGCCATGACAACGATATTCCTCCAAGACATAATTGAAGATTCAAGATTTGAAGATTTGCCCCCTAGCTGGAATTCATTTGATCTGGACAGTTTCTCCAAGAGCAAAAGGCTCTGGGATTATCAGCAAAAAGCGTTGGGAAATGGCATAAAAGTCCTGTGGAAATACTTTGAGGATTTTGTGGATTATCAAGCGGGCGAGAGTTTAGAAGAAACTCAGGAAAGAAAACAGAGATTTTTCCAATGGTATGAAGACAATGAACTAGACGTAGATCTGAGTATCAAGTTGGATAAACGGAACAGGAATATTTATAACCTTCTTACAGCATATTATCCCCAGGAAAATGGGAAAATTCCTTATGAGCATCTAATCAATCGTATGTGTTTCTGGATGGCAACAGCAAGTGGTAAAACCCTTGTTATCATCAAACTTATTCAAATCCTGAAGGCTCTAATGGAGCGTGGCGAAATTCCGCTATACGACATTTTAGTTTTAACTTATAGAGATGATTTGATACAGCAATTCAAAAAGCTTGTTGAAGAATTTAACTATGCCAGTAACGGAATTTATATACGGCTTAAAGAACTGAAGGAATATCCAGAGGTTAAAAGACAGCAAACTTTATTCGGGAAAGAAGAAATCACCGTATTTTATTACAGGTCAGATAATCTGAATGATGAGCAGAAGGAGAAGATTGTTGACTTCAGGAATTATGACAACGACGGGAAGTGGTATATTTTCCTTGATGAAGCACACAAAGGGGATAAAGAGGAATCAAAAAGGCAGCACATCTATTCCATCCTCTCAAGAAATGGCTTCCTGTTTAACTCCTCGGCAACTTTTATAGATGAGAGAGACTTTGCCACTTGTGCCTACGAATTTAATCTCTCAAGTTTCATAAACGCAGGCTATGGAAAACATATTGCTATCCTAAAACAGGAGACAAAGGCATTTAGAGATAACGAGAATTATAGTGATGTAGAGAAACAGAAGATAGTCTTAAAATCCTTGATACTCCTTACCTATGTGAAGAAGTTCTATCAGGGGATAACGAAAGTTCAACGAGGATTGTATCACAATCCCTTGCTTTTAACTCTGGTCAATTCGGTAAATACCGAGGATGCCGACTTGAAACGATTCTTCGGGGAGTTGGAGCGGATTGGAAAAGGAGAAATCGACGAAGGACTTTTCAGGAAGGCGCTAGATGAACTATGGGGGGAATTGAAGCAAGAACCTGACTTTATGTTTGAAGGCGGCAACAAAGTAAAAATAGAGGAGGCAGCTTTTAGGAACATAACCAAAAAAGATGTCTTGAAATATATTTATAACGCGGAAAGCTTTGGCGAAATTGAAGTCTCCTTCAGACCGTCTGATAAAAAGCAGGTCGCCTTTAAGTTAACCACAACGGACAAACATTTTGCTTTAACGAAGACAGGTGATATGCCAGCTTGGTTAAAAGAAGAGCTGTCCCGCTTCAACATAAATCACCAATTTGAAGAGGAGGGATTTTTTGAAAGAATAAATCGGGATGATTCCCCAATTAACATCCTGATGGGCTCACGCGCTTTTTATGAAGGGTGGGACTCAAATAGACCTAATGTTATTAACTATATCAACATTGGGATGGGTGAAGATGCCCGGAAATTCATCCTGCAGTCCGTTGGTAGGGGAGTTAGGATTGAGCCGATAAAGGGTAAGAGGAGGAGGCTTCTCTCGTTACACAACGCAAAAGAGATAGATGGCGATTTATTTCATAAAATCAAACACAAAGCTTTGCCAATAGAGACCTTATTCATATTCGGGACTAATAGGGATGCCTTAAAAGCTGTTGTGGAAAGACTGCAAATTGAAGGGAAATTGGAAGGCGAGACTCAACTCCCACTTTTTGACATTAATCCTAAAGTTAAGGGGTGCAAACTATTAGTGCCAGTTTACAAAGAAGCCGAGCAGCCCATTTTTAAAGCCGGGGAGCAGAAAAAATTCCCAATATCTGTTGAAGACTTTGGAATTCTTAATAAATTTAGTGAGTTTGTACCAGATGATAGGGTATTGCTAATGAGATATGCTGAGAAGCTGAAGGAGCCCGGGGAAATAAGACTTCTGAGACAAAGTTTAAACAGGGAGAGCAATTTCTACAACATTGGTGACAATAGAAATTATAAAAACATAGATTTACTCACTCAAAGGATATTTGACTATCTTAATGTTGTCCCCAAAGAATTTGAAGGTCTTAAGGAATTGGAAGAGGAGATAAGACATTTTAGAAATGTCAAAGTATATTTGAAAGATATTAGCGAGATACAAAAGAAAATTGAAACAGTGAAGAATTACCCAAATAAGAAGAAAAAGTTAGAAAGGGAATTATCCAAATTAAGCGGTGAAATTAGAGAAGAAGTACAGGGACTGCTAAGCAAGGAAGCTACTGAAATCTACGAGCATAACCACAAAAAGATTCAAATCAAATACGTTGCTAACCATTATTATGTTCCACTCATCCTGTCGGGAGAAGAAAAACTGGATTATATTAAGCACACAATTAAAACTAAAAGCGAGGTGAAGTTCATCAATGATTTGGAAGGTTATCTAGCCAGAAGTGATAATAAATTTACGAAGTTTAATTGGTGGCTATTTAGTAAATTGGATGAAAGTTTAGACGAGGTCTATATTCCGTACTATAACCCCAATGCCAACAAAATTAGCAATTTCTACCCGGATTTTATTTTCTGGCTAAAGAAGGGTAATGACTACTCTATTGTTTTTGTTGACCCAAAGGGAACAGAGCACGCAGGATGGGCAGATAAGCTCAATGGGTATAAGGCAATATTTGAGGGGCAAGGCCAACCAAGGACTTTTCAAACGAATGGGTTTAAAGCAAAAGTAAAGCTATTGTTAAGGACGGGGGATGCTGCTACTGTTCAGCGAAGATTTCCTGAACATTCACGGTACTGGTTCGATGATATTGAAAAGATGCTAGAAACGGTAGGATGATTAATAGGTTTGATGCTCGTGTATAGTGTGCCTGCATCAAAGTAAGAAGATAGCCGTTTGTCCACCGGTAGAAAACCCTGCTTGCCGGGAGTGTTTACCCTCGCTTTGAGCCTTCAGTTTAGCGTTGGAGCCTTTTCCGGAGAGGTGCAAGTGGCGGCAACAATGTTAACGTCTAACTAATACCACATCCCCCTCCAAAGTTGTGATTACATTACGCATGGGTAGAGACTCACGATATAACTGGTTTTAACCAAGGCAATAGAAGCACTACACATGGTATGGAAACTCTGAAAGCTGATTGCACAAATTGGTGGGTTGGGGAGTGTGGAAACTAACGCATCAAATAGGCTGCTTCTTTACGCTTCGCCTGGAAGAAGAGATGTCCCTCAATCGTTGTCCCTGGGTGAGTAACTTTTTCCTCAGTCTGATGTTCCCCGGAGTTACTTCAACTAGTTCATCATTATTTATAAAACCAATGGCTTGCTCCAGGCTCAACTGTATGGGAGGAGTCAGCTTTATGGCAATATCGGATGTAGACGAGCGTATATTGGTCTTCTTCTTTTCTTTGCACACGTTGATGGCTATGTCCTTCGGGCGTGAATTCAACCCTACTATCATACCCTCATAGACTAGCGTACCGGGTTCAATAAAGGTGAAGCCCCGCCCCTGGGCATTATTTAGACCATAGGTAACAGCTATACCCTGTTCCGATGCTACCAGTACTCCATTACGAGTCGAAATTATATCTCCATGATAAGGTTCATAGCTAAGAAAAATGGCATTCATGGTGCTTTCACCACGTGTGGCGGTAGAGAAAGCATTACGGAAGCCAATGAGTCCTTTTGTAGGCACATGGAATACTAATCGCACATTATCATGGCCATCGCTGCGCATATCCGTAATCTGAGCTTGCCGCTTGCTCAGCATCTCGGTTAAAACTGCAATATATTCATCTTTGGTATCAATGGTAAGAACCTCCACAGGTTCTACAAGAGTACCGTCAACTATTTTGGTGATAGCTTCTGGCCTGGAGACCTCGAATTCATAGCCCTCCCGACGCATGGTCTCAATCAGGATAGCCAGATGCAGTTCTCCTCTCCCTTTTACCAAAGAGGTGTCTGGACTGTCTGTATCCTGTACCCTGAGACTGAGATTAGTTTCCAGTTCCCTGTAGAGTCGCGCCCGCAACTGGCGTGTGGTGCAAAAACGTCCCTCCCTCCCGGCGAAAGGCGAGGTATTTACTCCAAAGGTCATCTCTACCGTTGGTTCGCCAATCTCTATGCGTGGTAGAGCTTCAGGCTGCTCCGGACTGGCAATGGTATCTCCAATGTTGACTTTGTCGAGACCGGTCACAGCTACTATATCACCCGCCTCGGCTTCCTCCACATTCAAGTGCTTGAGACCGAGATAGGTAAACACTTCGCTAATCTCATAATGAGTTACACTTCCATCAGCACCCACAATGACTACCGGGTCGTGTGGAGCAACCTTTCCTCTCCAGATTCTACCAATAGCTATCTTACCTTTGTGGCTATCATAGTCTAGATTAGAAACCAGCATTTGAAATGGCCCACTTTCAATTTTCGGTGGTGGTACTTTTTCCAGGATGCATTCGAAGAGAGGAGCGATATCTTTGCCTTTCATGCCCAATTCAGTTACGGCAGTACCTTCCCGTGCACTGGCATATAGCACAGGGAAGTCAAGCTGGTCAGCGCTGATAGCTAATTCTAAGAACAGGTCCTCGGTAAGTTTTAGCACCTCTGCTATCCGCGAATTTCGCCTGTCTACTTTGTTGATAACCACAATGGGTTTTAGACCCATTTCCATTGCCAGGCGAAGCACAAACTTGGTCTGGGGCATGGGACCTTCTATAGAGTCCACCAGAAGCAGACAACCATCAGCCATACTTACGACACGCTCTACCTCCCCGCTGAAATCAGCGTGTCCCGGTGTATCAATAATATTGATTTTGACACCCTGGTAAACTACGGCCGTATTCTTAGCCATGATGGTAATCCCCTTTTCTCGCTCAAGGGCGTTCTGATCCATTATTAATTCGCCAACTACCTGGTTATTCCGAAAAACCTTGCTTTGCTTGAGCATGGCATCTACCAGGGTAGTCTTACCATGGTCAACATGGGCAATAATAGCTATGTTTCTTATGTCGCTGCGATAATTCATATATGTTTGCGAAATCCTACATCTTAATTACCACAATAGGCATTACTATGTCCAGAAAGTTCAAATACCAATTTATACTCTTCACAAGGAAGGCATGTTTAAGTGGCATATTTTGCTTCGATGTTGATAGCTACGGCAGTGTGCCAAATGAGGCTTTAGTGTTCTCACCTCGTTTGGGTAACAGTTACTTTTCTGTTACCAACCCACTCATTCCGTATTGTATGCCGTCGCAATTGCTGTGAATGTGAAGAGCGGAGGTACTTGTTATCTGGTACAGGCATTGTGTAATCAAAGCTTTGCAGCGGTCCGGTGCTCCAGCGGCGTGTTGAGAAGATGCTCAAGAGCGCGCACCATGGGCGTATCTTCACCTGTCACGAATGTGAATGCGTCGCCTGTTTTGCCAATTCGTCCGGTGCGGCCGATGCGATTGATGTAGGCATCTGTACTGTCGGGCATGTCGTAGTTAACAACATGCGAAATATCCAGAACATCGATGCCGCGGGCGGCAATATCAGTCGCCACCAGAATCTTAAATGAGCCAGCACGGAAGCCATCAAGCGCGGCCTGCCGCTGATACTGAGACATGTTGCCCTGCAGTGAGGTCGCCCGATAGCCCGCTCTTGCCAGTTGCTGCGCAACACGCGCGGCATGGTATTTGGTGCGCGTAAAGACAAGTACTGACCCCGTTTCAGTATGGCGTAAGAGTTCCATCAGCAGTGCAGTTTTGCGATGTTGCTTAACCGGGTACAATGCGTGTGACACCGTGGTTGCCGGTAATATGTGACCAATTTGTACCGTGACCGGGTCATGCAGGATTTCTTGCACCAGATGCCGGATATCACCAGGCATGGTGGCTGAGAAAAGGAGCGTCTGCCGCGGCTTTAGCAGACATCTCAAAATACCCCGAATGTCGGGCAGAAAGCCCATATCAAACATCCGGTCCGCTTCGTCGATTACAAGGACTTCCAGATGTGATAAATCGACCGTACCCTTCCAAAGATGATCGAGCAATCGCCCGGGACAGGCTACGATGATTTCGACCCCATTACGCAGTCTCCAGGTTTGCTGATCCATATTCACACCACCGTAAATGGCAATACTCCGCAACCCGGTTTGTTTCCCCAATTCGTTTATCGTTTCATATGTTTGCTCAGCCAGCTCACGTGTGGGCGAGATTATGAGAGCACCCACACGACCTCTTGGGCTTTGCAACAAACGCTGCAGAATTGGCAGTACAAAAGCTGCAGTCTTGCCGGTTCCGGTCTGGGCCAGACCAATGAGGTCACGGCCCTGCATAACTGGTGGGATGGATTTAAGCTGGATTGGTGTGGGTGTAATGTAGCCGAGTGCCTGTACACCGGCCATGATCCTCGGATGAAAATTAAAGGTTTCGAAATTCATTATGGTCCCTTGTGTCGGGTAGTCTAATACCTTTTCTTCCTTCCGCCCCCGGGTCTACCACCTCTGCCACTACCGTAGCCACCACCTCTGTCACCACCGTAGCCACCACCGTAGCCACCACTTCTGTTGTCAGAACGAGGACGTGCCTCATTAACCACGATACTTCGTTCTCTTAGCATTTTCCCGTTAAGTCCAGCGATGGCAGCTTCACCCTCAGACTTTGATGCCATCTCAACAAAGCCGAATCCCCTGGGTTGTCCGCTGACCTTATCGTTCAGGATGTCGACGGAAGATACTTCCCCATAAGTCGCAAATTCCTGCTTTAATTCGTCTTCGGTCATGTCATAGGATAAGTTGCCCACATATATTTTCATAATCAGATTCCCCCTTTTTAAATTACTTAAACCTTAATTGCCTGTTTGTTGCATCACGACTTGCAATAACATATCACACCAACACACCCAGGGACATACACGGACCAATTATCCTCAGCCCATGTATGTCCTGAGGTCAAACCCTAGTATTACCTACTCAGTCTGACTTTATTACGGTAGCAATCGCTACAGTAAACCGGCCTATCACCGCGAGGTTCGAAGGGTACTTCGGTGGCCTTGCCGCACTCGGCGCATACCGCGGGAAACATCTGGCGCTGGGGCCTGTAGCCATAGCTACTACTACTTCCGTAACGCTCTGACTTCCTTGCCTGGCGGCACGAGGGACATCGCTTGGGCTCATTAGTGTAGCCCTTTGATTGGAAAAACTCTTGTTCCTCAACGCTGAAAGTGAAGGTAGCCCCACAATCGGCACACTGGAGAGATTTGTCCTGAAAACTCATTGGATGACCTCCTTTCATCTAAATTTTTAGTTAGGGTTTAGTCATCCAATACTCGACGAATCTGAAGTGATCTGAAAAAGCTTGTAATAACTTAAACTATAACCAACCTTGCATAATGTACATTAATGGGAGTTTTTTGTCAAGTGAGCGCATTAGGTTCATAGGATTAGTGACGCATTAGCCTCCTCATTAAAAATCAAAATTACAATTCAAAAAGCAAAAACCTTCACTTTTAAACTTTGGTTTGTGATTTTAGGTTGCTTACATTTGTTCTACCTTCGGATCCAAGTTTGTCTTGATTATCCAGGGAATCCTTCACCTGTAAATTTTGTAGTGCGACCCTTCAGGGTCGTGCGCACGAGGCTAAAGCCTCGCACTACATTTTAAACATCTTTGTCATTGCGCGGCACAGTTTAAAGATGTAGTTGCCCAATTTATTGGGCAATTGTGCCTGATGAATCAGGCAACTACAAAATGCGGAGGCCAAGTGGTACTCCCCTTCATAGCGACCGAATGACGTTTTGGTTAGCCGTGGAAAGCCCTGCTTGCCGGGAGTGTTTATCCTCACTATGAGCCTTCAATCCGATATCGTAAAGAAGGAAGGAGGTGTATTCTTCATCATATGGATGAGCACATTAAGTTGTCTTCAAGCGATGTATACATTAAAATGCAAAAATTAAAGAGGTGAGTTTCCGTAGCCGGGAGGACAGCTAATGGAATTTAAAGGTAAAAATGTGATTATTACCGGCGGGTCCAGTGGAATAGGTAAATCTGCGGCCAGGATATTTGCCACTAAAGGGGCAAATATAACTATCTTAGCAAGACGAGAGGATATGCTAAAAAGGGCTGTAGAGGAAATATCCTCTTCTGCTATAGATACTAACCAGAAGATTTCTTATGCAAGAGTTGATGTCTCTAATCACACGGAGGTTGAAAGTTGGGACGGTATATATCAAAAATCCTATGGGTCACCGGATGTCATTGTAAACAGTGCCGGTATAACTCACCCTGGTTATTTTGAAGAGATTCCATATGAGACATTTGATGAGCTCATGAAAATAGATTTTTATGGTGTTCTTAATATGTGCCGAAGCTTTATCCCCATGATGAAGGCGAAAGGTGGATATATTGTAAATGTTTCCTCTATGGCGGGCTTTCTAGGCGTATTTGGTTATACCGGTTATAGTGCCGCTAAGTTTGCTGTACTTGGGTTTTCGCAGGCACTAAGAAGTGAGATGAAGAAATACAATATCATAATATCCGTGTTATGCCCACCTGATACAGATACACCTATGTTGGAGTGGGAGGACAAAATCAAGCCAAAAGAAACTAGAGCTGTTGCCGGCACCGCAGGTATTATGTCTCCAGATGATGTGGCAAGGACTATGATAGACGGGATGATGAAGAAGAAGTTTATGATCGTGCCTGGCTTTAACGGAAAGTTCGTTCTTTATGCCTCCAGATTAGCGCCATCTTTCGTAGAGTGGATAATGGATAGGCAAATCAAAAAAGCAGGGTAGCAATTTACCGGTTTGGTTAGCCGTGGCAGGTACGTTATTAAACAAAAGAGACAATTTGTTTAATGAGATAAAGGCTCATTAAACTGGCGTTTAATATGGCTAAGTGTTCAGTACTCTTGTGTCACCCTGAGCGGAGCGAAGGGTCTCAAAGATTTTCCGGTCGCTGCGCTCCCTCAGGAAGATTACTCCAGACCCAGAGCAAAATGGATGGCTATCTCGACCTCTTTCAGCTTCTGAGGGCTCAAGCTAGTTAGCCGATCGCTAAGGCAGTCCTTCGGGATAGTGGTAATGGTATCCAGGTTAGCCACGCAATCGCGGGGCATACCATCATCGGTTCCCAAGAGCACTTCGGAGGCTATATGGCGGATACGGGTAGTAATTGGTGCCACGATGATGAGAGAACGGACGGCATAGGCCTCATCACGGGATAGGAGCACCACCGGATGGCGTCCTGCGGGCGGTTCTAATTCTGCCCACCATATTTCACCCCGCCTCATTCCCAGGGTTCCTTGGCTAGAATATCGCTGGCGGCATGCCGTGCTGCCTCAATCTCCTCCTCAGTTTCCGGTATCTGCTGGTAGGCACGTATATACTGCTCGCTCATTTCTTGTTCCTGTTGGCGGCGCAGCAGTGCCTCTACTGCACGGCGGAAAAACTGGCTCCGGCTTTCTCCGCTGTTTCTTCGCTCCCGTTCCACGGAAGCAAGTACCTCCTCGGGAAGACTGATGGCAATCTTAGCTATTTTCGGCATGATATCACCTTTTCATACTATGTTCATACTTTAGTATGAACTACATATTCTCCTCTGTCAAGTCGCCATTGGCCAGTGCTTGTCATTGCTTTGAGCCTTCAACGTTGAAGCCTTTTCGGAAATGTCTGGACAGGTATCCCTTATTTTACTATTGAATGCCAGCTAACTCGGCAAAGTTCTCTCCGAGGAGTCTTCTTTGCGCTCCTTCGTCAGGGAAGAGTCTCTCTATTCTCCTCTTAATAAATCCGTAGTCAAACTTACCATCTTCTCCATGAAAGCCGAAAGGCCCGTCAGTCCCGAAGAGACAGCGGTCAACTCCGAGATATTCCACCGCCTGGAGCGTCGTTTTTTCACCGACATAGGTTGTCTGAGACAGGTCGACAAAGATGTTTTTCTTATATCGAATTGCCTTCCATGTCTGGGAGTAAAGGGGGAAGCCTGTGTGCGCCAGGATAAGCTTGAGGTCGGGGACCTGCCTTAATAGAGCGTCATAGTCCCCCTCCCCACCAAAACCCACATGGATAAGCATGGGCTTTCCGGTTGCTGCCAGCTTCCGGGCCACCGGGGCAAGCTCTAAAGGCGTATGATGGTTCCAGAACGGATGTGCCTTGACACCTACAAAGCCCGGTGCATCTTTGAACCTTTCAAATTGTGCTACCTGGTCCTTTTGTCCTTTAGGATTAACGAAAATCCATCCCAGAAAGCGATCTGGATGTTTTTGCACCGCCTGGAATACTGGTTCGTTATCCGGGTCGGGGTAGATACGAAAGATATCTCCACGAATCTTGATATTCCCTTCAGGGGTGAAGTCAGCGACAAAGCGCTTCCCGAGATTCCGCAAAGAACTATGGGTCAGAAAAAAGTGAAGCAGGCCTACAAGAAACGGCGATGGCTCCTTGAAGGGGTCAATTTGAGTGCCCATCAAGGCCACCTTACCCACGCCAGTCGCATCCATATTTTGCAATAGCTCTTCAATCGTAAGTAGCCGCTCTTCCAGATGATAGTGACAGTCAATAACCATTTGTTCTGTCCTCCTTTTTTATTTTTTAATAGCATCCAAAAGCGGTACAGGAGAAATCAGAGATATCGGTCTGTTATCAATAATACCAAGAAGAGTGTGCCTCTATCAATAAGGAGCGGCTTGGTTAGCCTTAGCAACCCCTGCTTACTGCAAAAATTCAGATTGAGATATGTAGTATGCCAAGTAGGCTTAGCCCTCGGATAATCATACTTACCGCTATGGCAGCGAGCAACATGTTAAATATACTGGAGACCGCCCTAAGCCCACCTTTCCCCATGAAGCTAACAATTTTGTTACCCAGCAGGAAGATTCCCCAAGCTATGAGTATATTCAGGATGAAAGAAAGCGAGACGAGATATAAGGGAAATGAGCCTGCGAGCAATAATAAAGTGGTTATCGTGGCAGGACCCACAGTTAGAGGTGTACCAATAGGAACAACAGCTACCATTTCTTCCTTGATTGCCTCTACCATTCTGCCTGTGGTCATGTATTTAATGGAAAGCACCAGCAAAATAATTCCACCAGCAATGGCAAAGGAGCCTACGGAAATATCTAGCACATTTAAGATAAACTGACCAAGGAATAGAAAAACAAGACCTAGTCCGACAGCGGTTACACTAGCGATGTGGATCATTTTACGTCGCTCATGGGTAGACATATTTTCGCTTAAAGAGATAACGAAAGGTAAAATCCCCAGAGCATCAATAACTATAAACAGGGGGATGAAAGTCCACACGAAAGATTCTAGCCAACTATGCATCGTATGCTATTATACTATTATACTGTGTTAACGATAATGATGGATTATTAACCGACAGCGTCTTTGGGTGGGCTGATTTTATTGTGGTTGATTTGTCCCGAAATGTCCGGAAGCACCACAGCGAGAAGAACAGGAACAAAGGCAGCTCTCAATAGTCCAGTTTCCTAGTCCTGGACGAAGAAGCGACTGAGATCGATGGTTGAGAAAGGAAGACGGCAGTTTTTCTACGGTTATGTCGTAGTAATAGGCGCCTGGCTAGCTATGTTTGTAGCCGGCGGCGCCCAATTCAGCTTCAGCATTTTCGTTCCTGCGCTGATTGAGGATTTTGGCTGGACACGTGGGATGCTGTCCCTGGGATTGACCCTCAACATGATCCTCATGCCGGTCTTTGCGCTGGGGGGTGGTTATCTGGTGGACCGCATCGGGCCAAGATGGACTGTAATCATAGGAGCCGTAATTGGCAGCATCGGCGTATCCCTGCTGAGCACCGTGACCCACATATGGCAGTTCATCCTGATCTACGGGGTATTGGTGTCCATGGGCATAGGGCTGTGCTATATCATCGTCACGGTGGCGACGGTCAGGCGATGGTTCATGAGGAAGGCGGCCAGGATGGTCGCCATCGCCATGACGGGGTCGGGCCTGGGCATAGTCTTTTTAGTGCTGGCTGCGCATGACATGATAGAGTCCTGGGGATGGCGCACAAGCTATATTGCCTTTGGCATCATCCTTCTGGTTGGAGGTGTGATAGGTGGTCTTCTGCTCAAGAAAGACCCGGAATCGATAGGAACCTATCCTGATGGAGTGAAACCCACCGAAGAGGAGCTGGAGTCGAGAGCTGACTTTGCAGTACGTGGTGAGAGGTGGTCGGTGAGAGAGGCTTTCCGGACTCGTAGCTGGTGGCTGCTTATCGGTGCTCAACTTGGATATCAAGTGGCATTGCTTGGTTTTTTGGCTCATCTGATAACGTGGGGCGCCATTGATCTTGGAATACCGCTGGGAACCATGGTGCTCATTTATAGCTGTGTATTTATGTTGTCGGCTGTCCTGGGTCGCCTGTTTGGAGGATTTCTTTCCGACTGGTATATGGCTCGCTTTCATATCAGCCGAAAGCCGGTACTCTATTTCACCACCCTGGGTGTGGGTCTGGCTGCTTTATTGTGCTTTCAGGTTCACGGCACCGTGGGGATAATTCTGGTGTCGGTTTTGCTTGGCTTCTGTTATGGAAGCGGGCTGGCTGTGTTTCCTACTTACCTTGGTGACCTGTTCGGTGTGCGGAACGTGGCGGTGCTATTCGGTGTAAGCGCCCTCTTCGTTGGGGGACTCGGGGCAGTGGGGCCTGTCCTCTATGGCTTTTCCTATGACGCCACAGGTTCCTATAATCTTGCCTTCCTGGTCACAGGGGTTCTGTGTATCGCTTCTGCTCTATGCCTGTTCTTGCTCAAGCGACCAAAGAGGCAGGAAGTCCCCTCTCCCTTGATAGGGGTTGAAACTGAGGCGTAGGAGTACCTGGAATGGAACCTTCTTATTTAAGATTATATCGTAGTGGCGAACTTAGACGCAGAGTTGAGGCGTTAGAAACACGACTGGCGTCATGTGATATCTGTCCCAGGGAATGCCATGTCGACCGCCTGAAGAATGAGCATGGATTTTGCCATTCTGGGTATCTGCCTATAGTCTCTGCGGTCTGCGACCATCATGGTGAGGAGCCAGCTATCTCAGGCACGAGAGGAACTGGAGCTATTTTCTTTGGTAATTGCAATATGAGGTGTGTCTACTGTCAGAATTATTACATCAGTCAGGATCCAGAATGCCAGGCTTCCAGGGAGATGGATTTTCATACCTTAGCGAAACATATGATATATCTTCAAGATGAGCTGGGATGTCACAACATTAGTTTTATTTCACCCTCTCACTTTGTACCTCAATTAGCTCGAGCAATCTTAGAGGCAGTGCCTATGGGGCTCAAGGTGCCCATAGTTTATAACACTAATGCCTATGATTCTGTGGCATCGCTTCAAGCCCTGGATGGGATTGTGGATATCTATCTACCTGATCTGAAGTACGCCTGTGATACCCGGGCAGCGAAGTTTTCCCACACTGGTGATTATGTTGCACAAGCACGCCAGGCTATCCTTGAAATGTATCGGCAGGTGGGGAATAAGCTAGTATTGGATGATTCGGGGTTGGCCCAGAGAGGATTAATTGTACGACATCTCATTCTCCCTGCCGGATTAGCAGGTAATCGTGATTCGCTTACCTGGCTGGTCCGCCATATTTCGCCCAAGGTTACTGTAAGCATTATGTCTCAATATTACCCAACACACTTGGCCTCCCGGATACCTGAGCTGGGTCGTAGAATCTCCGTCTCGGAGTATTCAGAGGTTCTCGAACTGGTTGATGCATTAGGGTTAGAGAATGGTTGGGTTCAAGAGATGGATGCGGCGGAGAACTACCTGCCGCATTTCGAGCGAGAGGGGCATCCTTTCCTGGCGCAGAAGCTATAAATTTAAGCTGTGTCTACTGATTATCCTGTGACGCATATCAGGCTGTTAATAAGAATTGCTTGTGAGGTTAGCCTCGGAGCCTTTTTTGCAATTTGACGCTGAGGGATTTTTATTGATATAGTGGGCATAGGTTTCGTGGCCCCGTGGTGTAGCGGTTTAACATGCCACCCTGTCACGGTGGAGATCAGGGGTTCGAATCCCCTCGGGGTCGCTTCTCAGTTTTATAGCAGTGGTCACCTCGATCGTTCTTGTCGGAGGGGGAAGTTCCCGCCTTGGAAGCAATAAAGCCATGCAAATGGTTGGGGGGAAAAGCTTGCTCCAGCGAGTGGTTGACCGGGTTACGCTGGTAAGCGACCAAATTCTGGTGGTAGGTTCTCCCTACCAGCGTGGCTTCCCGGCAGATTCTAAGATAGAATACCGGGAGGATTTGTATCCTGGCAAAGGTCCGCTTGGAGGAATCTATACCGGACTGTTCGCCTCTAAGTCGGATTACAATCTCGTAGTAGCCTGTGACCTGCCCTTCCTGAATGTGGGACTGCTACGCTACCTGATTAAGCTTTCCCCTGGTTTCGATGCTGTCGTCCCGCGGGTAGGGAAGGTGCAGCCACTCCATGCTGTGTATTCTAAAGCCTGTCTGGATGTTATGAAGGTGCACGTGGAGGATGACCGCGTCAAAATCACCTGGTTTCTGGATGATGTAAAGGTTAGATACATTGAAGAAGCTGAATGCCAGGACCTGGACCCTGGTCTTCTAAGTTTTTTCAACGTGAATTCCCGGGCAGACCTGGCCCGAGCCAATACCCTGATAGAGGAAAACGCTAGCTTAGGTAATAAAGATAAGCTATAATCAAGTCTTGGGTTACTTCAAAATCGAAGGTGTAAGGAATTTGTTGCATGGTCTCTGTAGAAGAAGCGTTACAAAAGATTCTTTCCTGTATTGATGTTCTTGAGCCTGAAAGGAAGCCAATACTGGACTCTCTGGGTCAAGTCCTGGCTGAGGATATTCGTTCTACCATTGATATTCCTCCGCTGGATAATTCTGCCATGGATGGCTATGCGGTGGAGGCTGAGGATACACATGATGCTAGCGAGACATCACCGAAAATATTATCGGTGACTGGCGAGGTTGCTGCCGGCTCTATGCCCAGGGGCGAAGTCAAGCGAGGGTCGACCATTCGCATCATGACTGGAGCGCCAGTCCCTCAAGGTGCTGATGCTGTAGTGCCTTTTGAAGATACCGATGAAGTTGCCCGGAAAGCATCTCACCGTGATTTGTCGCAAATTGGTATATTGTGCGAAGTACGGAAAGGGATGAATGTTCGCCGCAAGGGAGAGGACATTGCTGAAGGCTCACTGGTGTTGAAAAAGGGAACTGTGCTGCGTCCCTCAGAAATAGGTGTGCTAGCTTCTCTGGGACATCCTGCCGTCGCGGTTATTCGCCGTCCAATTATCTCTATATTAGCTACGGGTGATGAACTTACCGATATTGACCAGCCGTTACCTGTGGGAAAGATTTATAACAGCAACACATATACTATTGCTGCTGAAGTCATGCGCTATGGTGGCGTTGCCAAGCTTTTAGGAATAGGACGTGATTCAATTCAGTCGTTAATGGAGAAAATTGATGAAGGGGTGGACTCAGACATGTTCATCACCTGTGGTGGTGTGTCTAAGGGGGATTACGATGTGGTGAAAGATGTTCTGGCAAAGTGTGGCGAGATTACCTTACAGACGGTGTGTATGAAGCCAGGGAAGCCTTCCGCCTTCGGGATAATTGAGAAGGGAGACAGGAAGGTCCCTCTCCTTGGCTTGCCCGGGAACCCCGTTAGCTCAATGGTGACCTTTGAGCAGTTTGCGCGTCCGGCGATTTTGAAGATGTTGGGGAAAAGCGAGCTTGCCAAGCCATCGATCGCGGCGATTATGGAGGACGATATTGTAAATACTGATGGGCGACGCATCTTTTCCAGGGTAACTGTTGCCAAGCGCAACGGTAAATATTATGCTCGCGTTACCGGTCCTCAGGGCTCGGGAATCCTTACCTCCATGGTAAAGGCAAATGGCCTGGCGGTTATCCCTGAGAATACTAAGGGGGTTAAGAAGGGGGACATAGTCCAGGTGCAGATGTTAAATTGGGGCGAGGAAGTCTATTAAAGGCGCAAAGATGTTTCCTGTAGTTTCTATTGTAGGTGAATCGGGAAGTGGCAAAACAGAGCTCATTGAGCGTCTGATTCAGGAGTTTAAGAAACGGGGATACCGAGTTGCCACGGTGAAACATAGCCCGAAGGAAATAGATATTGATAAGCCAGGAAAGGATAGCTGGAGGTTCACTCAGGCCGGTAGTGAAGCTGTGGTGGCGGTATCACCTGACAGGCTTTTATTGACACGAAGCCTGGAGCATGAGCCAAAAATGGAGGAAATTCTGCGGACTATTGGCTCTAACTTTGACCTTGTGTTGATCGAGGGGTTCAGGAAAGGCAAAGCTCCCAAAATTGAAGTGCATAGAAAGGAACTGAGAAAGGAGCTATTGTGTCCTGTGAAGATACTCTCCGCTATCGTTACTGACGAGTCACTGGATATTGATGTGCCTCAATTACCCCTAAGCGATACCACGGCGATAGCTGATTTTATAGAGAAGAGCCTCATCTCCCGGGCTAAGGGCGATACTAGCCTTTTTATCAATGGCAAGCAGATTTTTATAAAATCTTTCGTTAAGGATATTATTGCCAGGGTTTTGGTAGCCATGGTTTCGACACTGAAAGGTGTGGAAGAGATCAAAAGCATCGATATTTCAATAAGAAAGAGGCCTTGAGGGAGTGTCGTTGGAGCCCTTATGTCATTGCGAGGAGCGTAAGTGACGAAGCAATCTCTAGAGGTGACAAATCTTCCCTCTCCCTTCAAGGGAGAGGGTTAGGGTGAGGGTGAAGAACATGTTTACCGTCGGAATATTAACCGTTAGTGACAAGGGCTGGAGCGGGGAACGCCAGGATGTAAGCGGTAAAGTCGCTCAGGAGATTCTTTCCCGGCAGGATATCTCCGTTGTGAATTACGAGGTTGTTCCTGATGAAAAGGAGCTTATTGCCCAGAAGCTGATCAAATGGGTGGATGAGGATAAGCTGGATGTAATTGTGACCACCGGAGGGACAGGGTTAACCCGCAGGGATGTCACGCCTGAAGCAACTCTTTCTGTGGTGGACAGAGTTGTCCCTGGCTTTGCTGAGGCGATGAGGCTGGCGGGCCTTAAGAAGACCCCCATGGCGATGCTGAGCCGGGCAGTTGCTGGAACACGGGGAGAATGCTTAATCATTAACCTTCCCGGCAGTCCTGAGGCGGTGCGTGATTGTCTTGAGGCAATATTACCAGCCCTCCCTCATGCTGTGGAAACGCTTAAAGGCAGGGAAAGCAAGCTTCACCATTGACTTGAATTCTAATCCGCAATATAATTTGAGGTGTCTCTCCGAGTTGCTGTGCCTAAAGAGGGATCCATGGTAGGCAACCGGTAGACAGAAGTCTCGAGGGTGTGGGTGGAAACGCCCATGCCTCCCGTGCTTGGAAAGGAGAGAGTATGAGTTTCGTTCATTACTTTGCAGCACCTTGGTTTGCCAGGGTGCTGTTTTTGTTTACGTTATTTACTTTTCCTACGAAAGGCTGTGAGATTGCTTCGCTACCTCTTCACGGACCCTGCCCTGAGTGCCACGAGATTCTTCCCCTTCACTTCGTTCAGGGTCAGAATGACAAGAGGCGAAGGGTTCAGGGCTTCGGCTCAATGACATCCTTTTTTGTCACCCTGAGCGATAGCGAAGGGTCTAAAAGGGATTGCCACGCCTCCGGCTCGCAATGACATGGGAAGGGGGCTCGCAATGACATGGGAAGGGGGCTCGCAATGACATGGGAAGAGGGCTCGCAATGACATGGGAAGGGGGCTCGCAATGACGGGGAAAGGGCTGGCAATGACGGTGGAAGAGGGCTGGCAATGATATTTGAAGAGAGCTCGCGATGGTAGGCGATGTGTTAGGTTTATTCGCAGGAATGTTGTTCAGGAGGAGAGGCGATGACTAAAACGAGTGCTTGGAGAAAGCCTGATGGCATGAGCATAGTATTTGTTTTGCTCAGCGTGATTATACTGTTGTTCATTTTTGCACCATTAGTTAAGACGGTAGGCTCTTCATCACCGGGGATATTATGGAATACCTTACTTGATGAAGAGGTGTATTCCTCCGTCTTGCTCACTGTCTATGCTGCTGTGATAGCCACGCTGGTGGGATTGTTTCTTGGAGTACCATTGGCTTATCTTCTGGCAAGACATGAATTTTGGGGGAAGAAGTTTCTGGAAGGCCTCATTGATGTTCCCATCGTAATCCCTCATTCTGCAGCTGGTGTGGCACTGCTCTTTGTCTTTGGCAGCAACTTTGTTGGCGGCGAGATTTTTCATACCATTGGGATTAGCTTCTTCAACAGTGTTGCTGGGGTTGTCATCGCCATGATGTTTGTCAGCATCCCGTTTCTTATCGATTCGTCCAAAGAAGGTTTCAAAGCGGTGGATGTGAGGTTGGAAAAGGTAGCCAGAAGTTTAGGTGCCTCACCGTGGCGGTCATTCTTCCGTGTTTCCCTCCCTTTAGCATGGCGGAGTATCTTCGCTGGCTCGGTTATGATGTGGGCACGAGGGGCAAGCGAATTTGGTGCTGTGCTCATCTTAGCCTACTATGTGCCCTTCTTCGGGCATTATGCCCGTGTTGCCCCGATATTAGTCGCTGACCGCTTCGCCTCTTTTGGATTGGAGTATGCTCAGCCGGTGACTGCGATTGTAATCTCAATCTCTCTCATTGTGTTTATCGCACTGAGAACAATAGCTTATCGAGGCCAAAAGACATGATTGTAATAAAGAACCTGAAGGTCGATTTGGGCGATTTCCTGCTTCGGGACATCAACCTTACTATCAACTCAGGGGAGTATTTCATTATCCTTGGACCGGCAGGGGCAGGGAAAACCATCCTTCTGGAAGCTATTGCTGGACTGTATCCTGTTCTCGAGGGAGAAGTCTGGATTGAGGATAAGGAAGTCACCAGGATCAGCCCGGAGAAGAGGAGAATCGCGATTGTCTATCAGGATTATATGCTGTTTTCGCACCTTTCTGTGGAAGAAAACATTGCCTTTGGTCTCAAGTTAAGGAAATGTCATAAAAGCAAGGTGAAGGAAAAGGTGAATGACATAGCTGAGGTAGTGGGCATCACTCACTTATTACACAGGAAGCCGCAAACTTTGAGTGGAGGCGAGCAGCAAAAGGTAGCACTGGCTCGAGCGTTGGTTATTGAGCCTGAGGTGCTTCTGCTTGATGAACCGTTAAGCGCTCTGGACCCCGAGACAAAGGAGAGGATGCAGTCTACTCTCAGGGATGTGCATCGCAGGGTAGGGATAACCATCATTCATGTGACGCACGACTTTGAAGAAGCGGTAGCATTGGGGCACCGAGTTGCTGTGCTGAATGATGGTCGTGTAGCCCAGGTAGGAACTCCTGAGGAAGTATTGCGTAAACCCGACTCAGAGTTTGTAGCTCACTTCGCGTTATCCCGGAACATCTTCACTGGCGGAGCTGAAGAAGGTGAGGATGGCTCTTGCCTTGTCGACATCGGTGAAATAAAGCTTGCGGCGACAACAGAATTGAGAGGCGAAGTACGCCTGTCTCTTCGCCCCGAGGATATTATAATCTCAAAAGAGCCACTTCATTCCACTGCGAGGAACTGCTTTCAAGGTGTGGTCAGTGATATTGCCCATAGAGGCTCAGTGGTTTACGTCACCGTAACCTTGCCTCCAGAATTCATCTGTCTGATCACACGCCAGGCGTTTGAGGAACTTGAGTTGAGAGAGGGAGTAAGTGTATGGATCACATTTAAGGCTTCAGCAATCCATGTTTTTTAGAAATGGAGGCTGCAACGAAGGATAAAATGAGAGGGTCGACGTTATTGCGAGCGAAGCGAAGCAATCTGATAGCAGGTGCAATATTTCTATTGTTAGCCATACCCCTGATAGCTGGCTGTGCTCCTCAGAAGGAAACACTGACAATCTATCACGCTGGAAGCCTGGCAGTGCCATTTGGTGATCTGAAGGCTGAGTTTGAGAGCACTCACCCTAATGTCGAAGTCCTCTGTGAGTCAGGTGGGAGCGCCGCGATGATAAACAAGGCGATAACTGTGTCGGAGGCTGGTGAGGCTCCACCCGATATAATCGCCTCCGCCGATTACAAGCTTATCCCCGACAGGCTGTATGAAGGTGGCTATGCCGATTGGAATATTGCCTTTGCCCGGAATACGATGGTGCTCTGCTACCGTGATGGTGCCCCAGGCTCCGATGCTATAGTGAATGACACACGCATCTGGTATGATGTGCTCCGCAACGAGGATGTGAAATATGGGCACAGTAATCCTGATGACGACCCCTGTGGCTACCGGACGCTGCTGGTGGCCCAGCTGGCTCAGAGGTATTACCATGATAATGCTACTGAATTTGGGTTAACCCCTGACCCTGACGCTGATGGGCTGTATGACGCCCTTATCCCCGGCAGCGAGCATGACAGAGGCAGAGTTGGTGGCAGCAAAGAGGTGGTGAGGTCAAAATCGGTTGACCTTATCGCTTCAATCCAGTCGGGCGACCTGGACTACGCCTTTGAATATCGCTCCGTGGCGGTGCAGCATGGGTTAAACTTTATTGAGCTTGATGATGCTATCAATCTTGGTTCGCTGGGCATGATTGGCGACACGAACATAACCTACGAGGACTTTTATCAGGGAGCTTCTATTGAGATTGTGACCGAGCCCGGTCCTCCTCCTGCTTACAGCGCTCAGAGTGGCGCACCGGTTGTCTATGGCGTGACTATACTCAAGGATGCCAGAAATAAAGAGCTTGCCGTGGAATTCGTGGCGCTTCTATTATCCCTCGAGGGGCAGGATGTGATGGCGGAGAGCGGACAGCCATCTATTGAGCCGCCGCTGTGCGACCACCCCGAAAATCTGCCCGTGGAACTGGAGGAACTGTTGTAAGGTGAAAATTCTCGACGATTTAATCTCCAGCCTGGGCAGGGACAGCCCGGTCAGGGAAATACACGCCTGTGTTTTCTGGACGGCAGTGGTAAGCAGGCATTGTGGATTGGCTTCTACCTTTCATGAAGAGCATCCATATCATAGACTGGTAAAGGATGTGGGAAATTTAGCGGGTAGGTTGGCAGTAAAACTGGCGGAATATGCAAAGTCGGACAATCCTCTGGAAGCGTCCATCGGGATGGCGGCTATCAATTCATTGGTAGACATTGATGAGGCTAGGTGTGTTGAGGAAAACGCCTTTGACATCCTGGCACGAGAAGGGCTGGATAAGAAAATTGCTATAGTAGGTCATTTCCCCTGGGTCTCTAAACTCAGGACTGTGGCTAAGAGACTCTGGGTTATAGAACAGAGACCTGAAGAAGGGGATTTACCGGCTGAAGCAGCAGAGAGCATACTGCCTCAGGCTGAGGTGGTTGGCATCACGGGGACTTCGTTCATAAATCATACCGTAGAAAAGCTGTTGGAGTTGAGCAAGGGTAGCTTCACTATTATGGTGGGACCTACCAGCCCTCTGTCGTCGGTTTTGTTTGATTATGGTGTGGATGTAATTGCTGGGGTCAAGGTGGTTGAGCCTGAGAAAATGATTCGTTGTATCAGTGAAGGGGCTATTCTTAGCCAGATAAAGGGGGTGAAGCTTATAACTATGATAAATCCTAAGCACGAAATCCGAAACCCCAAACAATATCAAAGCATTAACGACCAAAATTCAAAACAAAATGAGTTTTGATATTTGCATTTGGAATTTTGGGTTTGTTTAGGATTTAGATATTAGGATTTAGGATTTGAATTAGAAATGACGACGCTTTTTGATTCTTTCGGACGGGGCATAAATTACCTTAGAGTCTCAGTTACCGACCGCTGCAACTTACGGTGCATTTACTGCATGCCTCGTGGAGGTGTTCCCTGGATGCCGCATAGTGAAATACTATCTTATGAGGAAATTTTATCTGTTGTTCGGATAGCAGCCGGACTGGGCATTAACAAAGTGAGACTTACCGGTGGTGAGCCACTGGTAAGAGCAGAGTTGCCTGAACTTGTCCGGATGCTTTCTGAAGTAAAGGGAATTGATGAGGTATCCTTAAGCACAAACGGGACACTTCTTAAGAAATATGCGGTGGAGCTCAAGCAAGCAGGGCTAAAGCGAGTTAACATAAGTTTAGACACATTCAAAAGGGATAGGTTTCGATATATAACCCGCTATGGGGAATTAGAGGATGTTCTTGATGGCATCAATGCGGCCATGAATGCTGACCTGCTGCCGGTCAAAATAAACATGGTGGTCATGCGAGGGATAAATGACGATGAGGTGCTTGACTTTGCCAGGATGACTTACAAGCAAGGGTGGCATGTCCGCTTTATTGAGCTCATGCCCTTTACCGAAATGGGGGAAGTTGTGCCCTCAGATGAATTGCGGCAGCGCATTATGTCGCTTGGTTCACTTACAAAAGCTGAAAGCTATCAACTATCAGCTATCAGTGGCAATGGACCAGCCAGGTATTACCATTTGCCTGGAGCCAGCGGCACTATAGGCTTTATCAGCCCTATCACTGAGCCTTTTTGCTCGGATTGTAATCGATTGCGGCTCACTTCGGATGGGAAGCTTTGCCCCTGTCTTTTCTCGGATGAAGGCGTTGACTTAAAACAGCCGCTGCGTAGTAATGTCTCTTTTGAAGAGATAAAGCGTCTAATTTTGAAGGTGGTTGCCTTGAAGCCAGAACGTCATCACCTGGGTGAAGATGTCGGCGTTTCTATAAAGCGAAGGATGTCACAGGCTGGAGGCTAGAAAGGAATAGGTGAAAATAAAGGAGGTAGCTAATGGCAGAAGTAGATCAGGTGCGTATGGTGGATGTTACTGGGAAAAAAGAAACAAAGCGTGAGGCAGTAGCAGAAGGGAGAGTAAAAATGAAGCCTGCCACTGTGAACCTCATCCGTCAGGGGAAGATAGCGAAGGGGGACGTGTTGACTGTGGCGCAGACTGCAGGAATAATGGCAGCCAAGGAAACTTATCGCCTCATACCACTATGCCATCCCTTGCTGCTTACCAATGTTACCGTGGAGTTTCTCATTCCCGAAGAAGGCGATTTTATCGACGTCACTGCCATTGCTAAAGGCGTTGGAAAAACGGGCTTCGAAATGGAAGCACTGGTCGCTGTATCGATGACTGCTTTAACTATTTATGATATGTGCAAGCCGGTGGACAAGGCTATGACTATCGAAGGAATCCATCTGGTAAGAAAGAGTGGTGGTAAGAGCGGAGTTTATCTTGCTTAACCTTGATTGATTTTTCAGGGTAATCGGAAGTTATATCAAAGTAATTTAAAACCTCTGTTCGTTCTGGTCACCAGATTTTTTCTCACCAGTCGTTCCAGATGTTTTTCAATCATTATTTTTTCGAAGTGTTCATATATTATCTTTGGCTCGGGGAATTCTTTGTAGATGAAAGCCCGGGGGACGATTTCTTGAATAGTCCGCTCCTTGCTCAAGAAATCTATTAGTTTCTTCTCCCTTTCGAATATCTTGTTCAAATAGACATCCAATTTTTTCTTTATGGTTTCACGTCCGTATGTGATGGGCTTATGGCTCGAGATGGCAATTTCGAAGTCAAGTCCCTTGATATTTTCAATGGACTTGATGAACTGGTCAACATCTGAATCTATACAACCATACCACGGTCCGAATGTGGATAGATCGATATCGGCTAAGAAAACCAGACGCTCACTGGGAACAGAAAAACAACAATGACCTGCTGAGTGCCCTGGTGTATGAATCACGTTTAGCTTGATTGCCCCGAGGTCAAGAACGTGTCCATTTTTAAATTCCAAGTCGACTCTGGAGTCCTTCAACCCAAAAAAATCTCTTAAGTATAAATCGAGGGATTTCTCCAGTTCCGCTCCCGGTGGTAAGCCATAAAGCTCCTTTAATTTTTCTACTGACCTTACTGCTGGGGCATCCAATTTGTGACAGCAGATTTTGGCGTCTTCAAAAAAATAATTATAAGCAATGTGATCCTCGTGACCATGCGAAATCAGAACCAGGTCTATCTTCTTTTCTTTCGCTAACGCTGCAGCTAATTTAGGCCCTATGCCGGTATCAATTAAGACCTTGCTCTCGCCATCAATAAACAGCGAGTTAGAGAAAGGATACCGTCCATCGTTTTCACCAGGGATGAAAAAAAGTTTGTTTGCGATTTCGACATAGTTCAAAATACAGCCTTCGTCTATTGTTAGTATTTGGCTCGAAAAGCCTCTTTTAAGTCAAAGGGAAACTGCAAAACCCAGCAAAGTTTAAGAAGTTCTTTAATTATGGCTTACATGATCCGTGAATTTTCACCTACATCATCTTGTATTTCGGTCCATCTCCGCCTTCAGGGATTCTCCATTGTATGTTCTGGTGGGGGCATTTTACCCGGCACGTTCGACAGTGACTGCAGTTTGATGGGCTCAGGATCATTTTCCCTTCGGCAAACCGGTATACCTGACAGGGACAAAAGAACTCACAGGGATGGCATTGATATTCCTCTCCGCAAGTCGTGCATAGTTGAGGGTCCAGCAGGGTTATATGTGATGGTGCGTCTTCTCTGTGGTGAGTGCCTGAAAGACTAACAGCGGTAAGCTTATCAATTCCGCCTTCGTATCGTCTGTTTAGCTTTGCTTTAGTCATATGTTTATAGTCAGGTTCAGTGGTCAACCTCCCCGGGATGAATTTATGTAATAGTGAAAATGGCATGCCCAGGTAAATTCCAGCTCTCCCAGCTTTGGAGAAAATCTGCCGGTAATTCCTTGCTTCACGTAGCTCCTTGCCCACAAAGCTACCCTCCAGTAAGCTTTTGTATTTACCCAGTGTGTGTGCTGAAAAATCTTGTTTTTCGATAGCTTCAAAAACGACATTAGCTGCCAGTATGCCTGACTTGATAGCATAATGGAGCCCTTTAAGCTTCTTGGTGCTCAATAAGTTAGCTGCGTCTCCTATTATGAGCGCACCATTTGCCACAGGCTCGGGCATTGAGTAGTAACCACCTTCGGGGAGTGTCTTTGCCCCGTAAGCAACCACTTCCCCACCGTAGAGCAGCCTTTTAACAAACCAATGGGATTTCAGCAGTTGAAGTTCTCTTTGGGGGTCAAGGTCACAATATTTCCAATCCAGCGAGATGTAAATAGCCAGTGCTGCCAGGTCTTTTCCCATACTGTATATCGTGGCTCCACCGAAAGTACTTGCCTTGTTGGGGAACCCTAACATATACGCAGCATAGTTGCTTTCCAGGTTATTGTATTTGGGCAGCTTGATAATTTCCTTAACCCCAATGGAGTAGATAGGTGGGTTTGTGTCGTCAGCGAGGTTTAGCTTTTGAATCAATTGCTCTGACAACACGCCTAGGGAGCCGTCTCCAAAGACGGTCACCTTGGTTTTCAAAGTCTCACCGGGTATGTAATTCGATTGAGGCTTCCCGTCCTTATCCAGTCCTTTAGAAGCCAGCCTTATTCCGGTAACAGTGCTGTTTTTCACAACAACTTCCTCACCTACGAAACTGGTGTAAATTTCCACCCCGAGAGAACTGGCGTGACCAGCCAGCCAGTTAACAAGCTCGCTCACTGAAACAGCGTAATTACCACTGTGGCGCATGTAAGATGGGATAAAGAGCTCGGGGACCTTTATGGGAAGCTTTGGTAACAGGAAGAAGACCTCGTCTTTCTTCACCACGTTTGCCATCATTTTCTTAACGAACTGGCTTTCATCCTTTCTCCAATCAGGGATTAGCTCATCGAGGACTTCGGCTTCAAAGAGAGCACCAGATAAATTGTGCTGGCCTAGCTTATCTGCTTTTTCGATAACTACAACGGACTCATTCCTCCCGTTCTTATTGAGTAACTGCTTTAACCTTATGGCTCCAGCCAGGCTTGCTGGGCCTGCCCCCACGAACAACACATCGGTGTTATTTAGTAAGGACTCGTCTGTTGTGGTTTCCGTTTTAGCTTTAGCCATCGTTACATACTGCTTAATACTTTGGTCAACTCAGGGATCACATCCTCCAGGTCTGCCACTATCCCAAAATCGGCGACTTTGAAAATGGAGGCGTTCGCATCTTTATTCACGGCTAGTATGACCTTGGAGTTTTGCATTCCGGTGGTGTGCTGTACAGCACCTGAAATTCCCACGGCGACATAAAGGTTAGGGGTAACTGTTTGCCCGGTTTGCCCCACCTGATGGCCATGGTCTGTAAATCCTGATTCTACCGCTAATCTGGAGGCACCTACCATCGCTCGTTGATTCAGAAATTTCGCGAGGCTTTCTGCTAATGGCGGAATATACTTATCGAATCCCTTTTTGCTTTTTAATCCTAGACCACCGCTAACGATTATATCAGCATCCTTAAGCTCGGTCGTTGATTCGTAGAGCTCGGAGGAAATTATCCTTACCCCCAAATCCGATTTTGTCAAATGAGGAGTAAATTCGATAAGTTCACCGCTCTTACTATTATCGGGCTCCAGAGCTTTCATAACTCCTGGCCTGACGGTAGCCATTTGCAATGGTGAATTCTTGGTAATTATGCTTGCCATTATGTTTCCACCCAAAGCCGGTCTTGTTTGCATCATGATTGCGGCAAGCTCTTGAGTTCCCCTCTTATGGTCTATTATATCCAGTTCAGTGCAGTCAGCAGTTAATCCCGATTTCGAGCTGTAAGCCACTCTGGGAGCAAGTTCTCTCCCCAAAGGCGTGGCACTGAATAGCATTATCTGTGGCTTGTAGTTGGCAATTAGCTCTGAGATTGCTTTCTTATACGGGATAGGGAAGAAATGGTCCAGCAGTTTATGTTCCGCCACATAGACTTTAGCAGCGCCACGAGCTATCAGTTCTGATGCTAAGTGCTTTACATTGAAGCCACATAAAATTGCCGCTGTTTCCTCATTCAGGGAACTTGCTAACTCGGTTGCCTTTCCCAGTATTTCAAATGAGGCTGGATTTATTTCCCCGCCTTCTTGTTCGGCATATACCCAGACTTCTCCCTGGTAATTACCTTTCTTGCTTGAGGGTAGTTGGTATTTTGGCTGGGTGGTTTCTTCACTGGAAGCTGGTTCAGCGTGATATGCTTCTTTCACCAGCTTTGCTAGCTTTTCTAAATTTTCCTCAAAAATGCAACTCCTCTTGCTGACTTCCTTGGGAGAAAAGACCCTTACCACATCAGTTCTGGAGCCTCCGAGTCCGATAAGAGAGCTGTCAGCGTCTATATCCTGGGTATTCCACCGATGAAGTTCCTGAGAATATGCCCATCTTGTTCTGCTGAAAGAAGGGTAGAAAGGCTTTGTCCATTCAGTAACGGTTATCATGCAAGGAAAACTTTGAGGAGTCATTGTTTCAGCTCCTCTTCTCGTTATCCTTTCCACCCTCAAGTCACCATTTTCGATGCTGAATCCCGTTGCATATGCGATATGTGGTATGTTGAGTTCTTCAGCGACTTGTGGTGGAACCTGGGCGGTATCGCCATCTATTGACTGCATGCCTGTGATAATCAAGTATTGGTTATCTCCTTGGAATATATCTTTGGCAATTCTTCTTATCGCTTGAGCCAGTGGATATGAGGTAGCTGGTGTATCTGCACCTCCCAGCTTTCTGTCGGTCAACAGGACGCCTTTGTCAGCACCTACGGAAAGGGTATAGGTGAGAACCTCTTCGGCAAAGGGAGGTCCCATTGTTAAGCTCACTACCTCGCCGCCAAGCTGTTTCCTCAGGCTTAAGGCAAATGTCAATGCTTGCTTGTCAAGCTCATTGCATACGTTGTCTAACAGGGCTCTCTTCAATGTGCCTTTCTCTATATCCCAGGCATCGTTGGGAATATTCTTGATGTCAGGTACCTGTTTGACTAAAACTAGGTAATTCATCGAGATTCAAACTGAAATGTTACCAATAACAGCTTACCGTTTGCAACTTTACATAATTGCTCTCTCTGTCAAAGGGGGCAAAGGGTAAAAGAAGTATTTTTTAAAAAGAAGAGCGTGAGAGAATATAGACAGGTAAGTCTCGATAATGCTATTATACGACTTTGCACTAAGGGATAGGTATGAAATTAACCCGGAGGGACTTCCTGAAGGTTTGCGGAGGAACCGCTGCTGGAACTGCCCTTTTGGGGATGTTAGGTCCCGAATCCTTTCTTGAAGCGGCTCCTATAGATATCCCGCTCAGAAAAAAAATTGGTGAGAAGACCACCATTTGTTGTTATTGTGGCGTTGGTTGTGGGGCGATCATGGCGGTGGAAAGTGGAAAAATTACAAACATTGAAGGAGACCCTGACCATCCAATTAATAGGGGTTCTCTGTGTCCAAAGGGTGAAGCTTTATATGAAGTAGCTAACAGTGAACGGCGTCTAAAAAGTGTGCTCTATCGCTCCCCAGGAGCTACAAGCTGGGATGAGAAACCCTGGGATTGGGCTATCGAGCAAATTGCCAGAAGGATTAAGGATACTCGGGATAGTAACTGGATTAGCCAAGATAAAGATGGCAAGGTGGTCAACCGCGTCGAGGCCATAGCCTCAGTGGGAAGCGTATTTACCAATAGCGAAGAGGCTTATTTGATGACCAAGCTCCAGCGCTCTTTGGGCTTGGTGTATATCGAGAGCGCAGCAAGGATTTGCGTCTCCTCTGCTGTGGCGGCTAATACTGAGACTTTCGGCAGAGGACCCATGAGCAATAGCTGGATAGATTTAAGGAACAGTGACTGTGTTATGGTCGTCGGTTGTAATGCTGCCGCGACCTTTCCAGTCGCCTTCAAGTGGATTATTAAGGCGATGGAGAAAGGAGCTAAACTAATTCATGTTGACCCCCGTTTTACACGCACTTCAGCTAAAGCTGATATCTATGCCAGGCTCAGAACAGGAACTGATGTTGCTTTTGTTGGCGGGATAATTAACTATGTCCTCGATGATATGGAGCAAAGACCAGAAAACTACAATACGGAATATGTGAGGGAGTACACCAATGCTTCCTTCCTCATCAATCAAGATTTTAAATTTGAGGATGGGATTTTCAGCGGATATGACTCTTCCTCAAGGAGTTATGATAAATCTAGCTGGCAGTATCAACTGGACGAAAATGGCAATCCCAAAATGGATAAAAGCCTTCGAGACCCACATTGTGTGTTTCAGCTCCTGAAGAAGCACTTCTCACGCTATGATGCTGAGACTGTGTGCAAAATAACAGGCACGCCAAAAGAAGACTATCTTGAGGCTTGCCGCACCTTCGCTGCCACTGGAGCGGCAGGAAAGGCTGGAGCTATTGTTCTCTCTTCAGGCGCTTGTCAACATACCCAAGGAACTCAGAATGTTCGGGCTTACGGGATATTGCAGCTCCTGCTGGGGAATATGGGAGTAGCTGGTGGGGGGATTAATGGGATTGCCGGAGCGTCAAACGGGCTCGGCTGTAGCGTACAAGGTCGGCTTTTTCACTGGCTGCCAGGGACTCTTTCCTCACCCACAGCCGACCAACAGAGTCTAGAAGAATATGTCAAGGCTAATGGAAATGAGGCATATATCGTAAGCTTGCTCAAGTCCTGGTATGGAGACAATGCTACGGCAGCTAATGACTACGGTTTTAATTGGCTTCCCAAGGGAAGCGGCAATTATTCCTTTGTGCCCTTATTCGCCGCAATACATTCAGGCACGATAAAAGGTTTAATCTGTTGGGGCATGAATCCCGCGGTAAGCGGGCCCAATAGCAGCTATATTCGTGAGGCTCTTGCGAAATTGGATTGGATGATAGTAATTGACCTATGGGAAACGGAAACCGCCAGTTTCTGGAAGAGGCCCGGGGTTGACTCTGCAAGCATTGATACCGAGGTCTTTCTCTTGCCGGCAGCCAGCTCGCTGGAGAAAGAGGGAAGTGTCAGTAATAGCTCACGCTGGGTACAATGGCGCTACAAGGGGATAGAGCCTCCCGGTGAGGCAAAGGATGATCTCTGGATTACCAATAGGCTTATGCTTAAACTAAAACAGCTCTATGAAACAGAAGGTGGCCCCAACACCGATGTCATTAACGGCTTAACGTGGAAGTATGGTGACCCGCCGGATGTTCACAGTGTAGCTAAAGAGATCAATGGATATGACCTTGAAACTGGTCAGCTACTGTCAGATTTAACCAAGCTTAAAGCCGATGGCACAACAACCTCAGGCAACTGGATTTTTTGTGGAAGTTACACTGAAGAAGGAAATATGGCAGCCCTGCGTGATCCTTCTCCGGGGCCTTTTAACATAGGTCTTTTCCCTAAATGGGCCTGGGCTTGGCCGTTGAACCGGCGTATCTGGTACAATCGGGCTTCGGTGGATGTTGAAGGCAAGCCATGGGATCTCAATCGTCCAGTCATAGAATGGGACTCCCTAATAGAAGGATGGATGGGCGATACTCCGGATGGAGGCTGGCCCCCAATAAGTATAAGCGGCAAGTATCCTTTTATTATGAAGCCGCAAGGGAGAGCGCATCTCTTTGGTCCGGGTAGGCTGGATGGTCCTCTCCCGGAGCACTATGAGCCGTGGGAAAGTCCGGTTATGAATCCCATGACATCTCAACAAAGCGACCCAGTGCTTAAGTTATGGAACTGGGATAAGAGAGGTACCCCAGATAAATATCCTATCCTGGCCACTACCTTCCGCCTTGTAGAGCATCTACATACCGGCTCTTTTACTAGAAACTTGCCCTGGCTAGTGGAATTAATGCCAGAAATGTTTATTGAGATAAGTGAGGAACTGGCCAATGAGAGAGGCATCGCCAATGGTGGAAGAGTAATTGTTGAATCTGCTCGTGGTGAAGTCACAGCTGTTGCTATGGTAACCAAGCGGCTGCGTCCTTTTAGTATTAACGGGCAAGAAAAAATTCATCAGATTGCCATACCCTGGAATTGGGGCTATATGGGAGCATCTAAAGGTGACAGCGGTAATCTTCTTACGTCTTGCATAGCCGATGCCAACACCGGAATCCCTGAATTAAGGGCATTTTTGTGCAATGTAAGAAGAGTGTAAAAAAGAGGACCATGAAATTAACCCGAAGGAACTTTTTGAAACTTTGCGGGGGAACTGCCGCTGGGGCTGCCTTCCTGGGGATGTTGGGTCCTGAATCCTTTCTTGAAGCGGCTCCTATAGACATCCCGCTCAGAAAAAGAATTGGCGAAAAAACCAGCATTTGTTGTTACTGCGGAGTGGGCTGTGGGGTGATCGTAGCCGCTGATGAGAACGGAAAAGCGACAAGTATTGAAGGAGACCCAGACCATCCTATCAATCAAGGGGCGTTATGCAGCAAGGGCGCAGCTCTTATTCAGGTAACCAATAATGAGCGCCGTCTGGATAAGGTGTTGTATCGTGCGCCATATTCCTCTGATTGGGAAAAGGTGTCATGGGATTGGGCTATTGACAAAATCGCCAGGAATATCAAGAAAACACGAGATGAGAACTGGACTTATGAAGATGAGAAAGGACGCGTTGTCAATCATACCGAAGCTATCGGATGGGATGGCAGCGCTGTGGTCAACAATGAAGAGGCATATCTGTTCACCAAGTTCGCTCGCGCTCTGGGAATAACCTACCTTGAGCATTGCGCCAGATTATGTCATTCGTCCACTGTAGCTGCCCTGGGAGCGTCGTTCGGACGGGGGGCGATGACCAATCACTGGATAGACATTAAAAACAGTAATTGCATAATGATAATCGGTAGCAATGCTGCTGAGAACCATCCTCTTGCCTTCAAATGGGTAACCAAGGCTATGGAAAAAGGTGCCAAGCTCATCAGTGTTGACCCGCGCTTTACCAGGACTTCCTCTAAAGCTGACATCTATGCAAAGATGAGGTCGGGTACTGATGTGGCGTTCATTGGCGGAATGATTAAATATGTAATTGAGGATATAGAGAAACATCCTGAGAATTACAATATGACTTATATTGAAGAATATACCAATGCTACCCTGCTCATAGACCCTAATTTTAAGGGTCCAGCAGACTTGGACGGGCTTTTCTCAGGCTATGATGCCGGTAAGAGGGCTTACGACAGATCGAGTTGGGTATATCAACTGGATGATGAGGGTATTCCTAAGAGAGACCTCTCACTTAAAGACCCGAATTGTGTTTTCCAGCTTTTGAAGAAACAGTTCGCTAGATATGATGTTGATACTGTGTGCAGCGTTACCGGAACACCTAAAGATGTTTACCTCAAGGTGTGTGAGACTTATACTGCCACGGGCAAGCCTGATAAATCCGCTACGATCATCTATGCTATGGGCACTACCCAGCATACCAACGCTGCCCAGATGATTCGTTCCTATTCAATATTGCAGTTACTGCTGGGAAATATTGGCGTAGCTGGTGGTGGAATTAATGCTGCCAGAGGACAGAGCAATGTCCAGGGCTCGACAGACCATGCCATCTTGTACCACATTCTTCCTGGTTATCTTAAAACGCCTCACCCTGAGGATGTGGACCTTGAGGCTTATCTCAAGCACTATACTCCTACAAGCAATGACCCCTTGAGTGCTAACTGGTGGCAGAATTATGCTAAGTACATTGTCAGCCTGCTCAAGGCTTGGTATGGTGATGCCGCCAGTGCTTCGAATGACTTTGCCTACGAATATTTACCTAAGGTTGAAGGTGACCATTCTCATATTGCCATGGCAGAAGCGATAGAAAATGGTGTGGTAAAGGGACTCATATCGCCAGGGCACAATACTGCCGTTTCCGGTCCCAATGCTAATTTGGAGCGTGCTGGCCTGGATAAACTTGACTGGCTGGCCGTATGGGACTTATGGGAGACAGAAACGGCTGCTCACTGGAAGAGACCCGGGACTGCCCCATCTCAGATAAGAACTGAGGTTTTCCTATTGCCTGCCCAAGCCTCGATGGAGAAGGAAGGCAGCCTTACTAACAGCGGGCGATGGTCTCAGTGGCGATATAAGTGTTGTGATGGTCCAGCTATGGCAAGGAGCGACTTGTGGATTGTCACCAAGCTTATCAAAAAAGTGAAGGAACTTTATGACACGGAAGGTGGTGAGTATCCTGACCCTATTTTGAATTTAGCATGGGATTATGGAGGCCCACCAGATGTGCACAAAGTGGCTAAAGAGATTAATGGCTATGACCTTGAAGCAGGTGAGCTTCTTCCCAGCTTCACAAAGCTCAAAAGTGATGGCACGACTTCATCAGGTAATTGGCTTTACTGTGCTAGTTATACCGAAGATGGGAACATGGCGGCACGGCGTGACCCAACACAGACGCCTGAGCAGGCTAATATCGGCCTATATCCCAACTGGTCCTGGTGCTGGCCGGTGAATCGCCGTATTCTCTATAATCGAGCCTCAGTCGACTTAGATGGTAATCCGTTCAATCCTGACAAGCCTGTCATCAACTGGCATCCATTGCGTGGGGAATGGGAAGGTGATGTTCCCGATGGTGGCTGGCCTCCTATGTCTCAGGAAGGAACTAAACTCCCCTTCATTATGACGCCTGAAGGGCGGGGACATATCTTTGCTCCTGGAACACTGCTTAAGGATGGACCTATCCCGGAGCATTACGAACCCTGGGAGAGCCCGGTGGGTAACCTTCTGTCTAACACCCAGAGTGACCCTGCAGTTACCATCTGGAAATCTCTGGTCAAAGGCGACGCTAGTAAATACCCCATTGTGGCTACTACTTATCGTGTCAGTGAGCACTGGCTGGCGGGACAGATGACCCGGAATCTACCCTGGCTGGTGGAGCTCATGCCCGAGATGTTTGTCGAGGTGAGCGAAGAGCTTGCAGAAGAAAAAGGTATTGAGAATAGCAAGAAGGTCATTGTGGAATCGGCACGAGGCAAAATAGAAGCAGTGGCTGTTGTCACCAGGCGTTTCACCCCCTTCTCAATCAACGGGAAAAGGGTACACCAGATTGGCATACCCTGGCATTGGGGCTATATGGGGCTGTCTAAGGGTGACAGTGCCAATGTGCTTACCCCCAATATAGGTGATGCCAATACTACCATACCGGAATACAAAGCATTCCTGTGTGATATAATGGCTAAGTGAGGTAAAAAGCAATGGCTAAAGCGATGCTTAATGATGTCACCAAGTGCATTGGCTGTCGTGCCTGTCAGGTAGCTTGCAAGGAATGGCATGACCTTCCTGCTGAGCAGACTACCAACCGGGGGACATACGAGAATCCCCCCGACCTTTCTGCTGATACCTGGACGAAGATCATATTTAAGGAATATGGTAACGATGGCACATTAAGGTGGCTTTTCAGGAAGGAACAATGTATGCACTGCACCGACGCGCCATGTGTTAATGTTTGCCCTAGTGGTGCGCTTCAGCGTCATCCAACTCTGGGATTTGTCACCTATGATAGGCATAAATGCACTGGCTGTGGTTATTGTATCGAATTCTGTCCCTTTGATATTCCCAGGAGGGACAAGGAATCCAATAAACTGCTTGGCACGGGGTTGATGGGAGGCAAATGCGACTTTTGTTTCGACCGTGTGAGCAATGGCTTAGAACCTGCCTGTGCTAAAGCTTGTCCCACTGGAGCAATAAAATTTGGTGAGTGGGAGGACTTAGTAGCAGAAGGAAAACAAAGAGTCAAATCTCTAAAGGAAAAGCATCCTGATGCCAACTTTTATGGCGAGCATGAACTGGAAGGTTTGCATATGCTGTATGTTTTAGATGAGAAGCCTGAAGTTTATGACCTTCCTGTAGACCCACAGATGCCTGCTGCTCTCACCGCCTTGAATGTTGGTGAATGGACAGGTATTGGTCTTGGTTTGCTGGCTGGTGGTGGGATGCTCGGCGCAGCAATGCTTGCCAGAGCAAGAATGATTGAGAAAAAAAAGGAAGAAAGTGCAGAAAGCTAAAAAAGAGAAGGGTTTTTGGGCTTCTATCTTCGAGCCAATAGGGGATATTGTTGCAACCCTTATTCATGATGCTTTGTTTGATGACCCGGGAAGGCCCGGGGTTAAGCGATTTAGCCTGCAAGCAAGGGTACTTCACTGGACGGTGGCAGTATTGGTTATATTGATGGGATTAACCGGTTTGATACTATTTGTGCCTGGTTGGGGAATAGCTGGCCTGGCAGGCTGGACTCGCATCATCCACCGACTTAGTGCTTATTCCTTCGGAGTCGTCCTGGTGCTCTACCTCATAACATATCCCAAAGTCAGCTTAGCGTTTGTAAAGGAAGCCTTTACCTGGAAGAAGGAAGATATTGGCTGGCTTAAAGCGGCAACTGATTACTATACCGGTGGCGATGAGAACAAGATGCCACCTCAGGAACATATAAACCCGGGACAAAAGCTATGGCAGCTTATCACTATTGTCTGTGGCGCAATCTTCTTTATAACCGGGGCTATTATGGCTTTTGCTAAGGGTGCTGTGTCTCCTGCTGTTTTCCAATGGTCTCTTCTCACCCATGCTCTCGCCTTCATTATTGGCGGTAGTATGCTCATAGTGCATGCTGTCTTGGGAGCTTTACACCCTAGAATGAGTGAATCCCTCCGCTCTATGATAACCGGCAAGGTGTCTGAGGAGTATGCTAAGAGTCACTACGGCAAGTGGTATGAGGAAATTTCCAAACAGCAGTAAAGGGTGACTACACAGGCCGATACTGAAACCGTAGAGCATCTGGGGAAATGGAAGCAGACCCCCTATATAGACCTTCACCGGAAATTGCTTGGGCTCAGAGTAAGAAATTCATATTTACCCGTATTAGATGACCATATTCGTCAAATAGCTAACCGCTTTGCACAGGCTAATTTTGTTCTCCAATTTGAAGACGCCTTTCCCGAGGAGTCATTATTCTACGAATTGTTCTCAGAAGCAAACCGCATAGTTAGCGAACAACTTCCCGATTTCCGGGTGGAGAATCCACAGCCATCCTTAATAAAAAAAGCGGCTAATGCCTGGTATCAATATTCTTCGATGAACGACATCGCGCAGAAGATAGGCATTAGCTGGGAAGCGCTTTCCCTCTGTCTTAAAAGTGCTTTTCATCCTATACTCCTCAGGTATTCTGAACAGCTATCGCCTGTGGTGAATCAGGATTCCTGGCGTCAGAAGGTATGTCCTGTCTGTGGAGGTAAGCCGGATTTTGCTTTCCTCGACAAGGAAACAGGTGCTAGATGGCTGATATGCTCTCGCTGTGATGCTGAATGGCTTTTTCTTCGCCTTGAGTGTCCTTTCTGCGGCAACCGAGAGCAGGATTCTCTGGCTTATCTCACCGACGAGAAGGAATTATACCGCCTTTATACTTGCCAGCGATGCCGAACTTACATTAGGACGATTGACCTGCGCCGCAGTGGAGAAAATGTGCTGTTCCCCCTGGAGCGTATTGTCACCCTTGACCTGGATAGGCAAGCACACGAAGCTGGATATCAACCTGGCTGGTAATTACGGGATCCTTCCCATCTTTTGGTCATTATTGAGGAACGAGTCTGTGGGGGTTGACAGGATTTTTTACATGATATAGACTGGGTAAGCAGTTACCTATTACCTTAATTAAGTGGAATGTCGGGAGTATTGTAATGGGATTTGAAAGCCAGGAGGTTGAGAGGAAAGTTATTTCCATGTTGAAGGTGCTGGCAGCGCAGCGAGAGCCACTGGGTGCCAGAGTTATCGCCCGTCGGTTGAAAAACTACGGCGTCGAACTTACCGAAAGGGCAGTAAGATATCACCTTAAGTTGATGGATGAACGAGGATTAACCAAGCCTGCAGGGAGAGATGGGCGGTTGCTTACCGAACTGGGAGTTAAAGAAATAAGGAATGCTCTGGCTCGAGATAAGATTGGTTTTGCTATCTCAAATATTGAAACACTTGCTTTTCGCACCAGCTTTGATTGGGAAAAATGTTCCGGCCTGGTTCCAGTTAATATCTCGCTATTCCCAGAGGGAAGCTTTAAAAAGGCGCTCAGGGTGATGAGGAAAGCGTTTGAGGCTGGGCTTTGTGTGAGTAAGTTAGTAGCAGTGGCATGTGAAGGAGAAAAGCTAGGTGAAGTGATGGTCCCTCAGGGAAAGATAGGATTTGCCACAGTTTGCAGTATTATCATTAATGGCTCTCTTCTTAAGGCGGGTATCCCGCTGGAATCTCGTTTCGGTGGCATCCTCCAGATTCGAAATCACAAACCCACCCGTTTTGTGGATTTCATACATTATGCTGGCTCAACATTGGACCCTTCAGAGGTATTCATTAAAGCCAGGATGACATCTGTGGGTGAAATAATAAGCGATGGAGACGGGAAAATTCTGGCAAATTATCGAGAGATACCAGCTCCGTGCCGCTCAATGGCGGATGAGATAGTAGCAAGGTTAAAAGAAGCCGGATTGGGTGGGTTGATAATGATGGGCGAGCCAAGTCAGCCAGTATGTGAAATACCCATAGCATTAAACAGGGTAGGGATGGTCCTTATGGGAGGTTTAAATCCTGTGGCTGCTGCTGAAGAACAGGGTATAGAAGCTGAAAATATGTCTATGAGCACCGTCATGGAGTATCGGGATTTAGTTAACTTTAAGGAGGCTTGAAATGAATGAGATAAGAATTATACCTTGCTTGGATGTGAAAGACGGGAGAGTGGTCAAGGGGATAAAATTTGTCAACCTGCGGGACGCACGAGACCCTGTTGAGGCGGCGGAGGCTTACTGTAATGAGGGTGCCGATGAACTTGTTTTCCTGGATATCTTTGCCACTGTGGAGAATAGAGGAACGAGATTAGAATGGGTCAGGAAAGTAGCCGAAAAGGTTACCATTCCCTTTGCCGTTGGCGGTGGGATTAAAAATATCGAGGATATGAAAGCTTTATTCGACATCGGTGTGGACAAGGTTTCGATTAACACTGCTGCGGTGAAAAATCCCGAACTTATAACAGAAGCTTCAAGGAAATTTGGGAAGGAAAGGCTTGTGGTGGCTATCGATGGGCGCAAGAATCCACCTGGAAGTGATCTTCCCCGATTAGAGGTGGTAGTTAAAAGTGGCAGTGAAGCCACCGGGATGGAGCTTGTCAGTTGGGCAAGGAGTGTGGAGGAGTTGGGGGCTGGCGAGATTCTGCTTACCAGCAAGGATGCCGATGGAACCAGAGAGGGCTATGACCTGGAGATGACCAAAGCTGTGGCTGAAGCCGTCAGCATTCCGGTCACTGCCTCCGGAGGAGCAGGAAAATTGGAGCATCTTTATGAAGCAGTGAAAATTGGCAAAGCCTCGGCAGTGTTAGCTGCGTCAATCTTCCATTTCAGGGAAGTATCTATATTTGAGGCAAAAAGATACCTCAAGGAGAAGGGAATAGCAGTAAGAATATAAGGGAGTTTAGTTGTCACCCTGAGCCGAAGCTCTGAGCAGAGTGAAGAGGCTAGCGAAGGGTCTAGATTCTTCGCTGGCGCTCAGAATGACGGAAAAGGAAGGGCTCAGAATGACGAGAAGCGAGAAGGTATCTTAAGGAGCAGGGGATAGCAGTAAACATATAAAGGAGGTAAATAATGTCTTTAAGTAAGCCAAATGCAAGTGCAGCAACCAAAACGAAACACAGGGTAACGCCTTCACCGTCCTCCGGGCTATGTGTAACCTGTGAAGATGGCTGTCCCGGGCTTTGTGAGGTGGGAAGGTCTGCCGTTAGAGGAAGGGAGATGCTCTATCCTCAGCCTTTTGGGCAAGTTATTGCTGGGTCAGAGAAGGATTATCCCGTCGATTTTTCTCATTTCAATATTCAGGGAAGTTGCGTTGGTGCAATCGGTATTGAGGCAGATTCAGATAAGGCTCTCTTCCCCGCTGTTGATATATCTACCGAGATAGGAGCTGCTGAAAAGAAGATAAAGCTAAAGGTGCCGTTCTTCACCGGTGCTTTGGGTTCAACTGAAATAGCTCGGGTGAACTGGGAGGGCGCTGCCATTGCCATTGCTATATGCGGTGCTGTGCTCGTCTGTGGAGAGAATGTTTGTGGCATGGACCCCAATGTTGAGTTTAAAGATGGGAAGGTTATCAAATCACCTGAGCTTGAAAGGCGAGTGAAGGTATATAAGGACTGGTATGAAGGCTATGGGGCAATGTTGGTTCAGGCGAATGTGGAGGATACTCGGCTTGGTGTCCCTGAATACGCAGTGGAGAAGCTCGGGGTTGAAGGCATAGAGATAAAATGGGGGCAAGGAGCCAAGGATATAGGTGGGGAGGTTAAGCTGCCGACTCTGGAAAGGGCACTCGAGCTTAAACGAAGAGGATATATTGTTATCCCTGACCCTGAAGCCCCTGCAGTTCAGAAGGCGTATAAAGCAGGAGGAATAAAGGAATTCGAGAGACACTCTCGCTTAGGAATGGTGGACGAAGAAGCTTTCTTGAAGGAAGTAGAAAGGTTAAGGAAGATAGGTGCCAAGTCTGTTACTTTGAAAACAGGTGCTTATCGGCCGGCAGATTTAGCTCGTGCGGTGAAATTTGCCTCAGAGGCCAGAATAGACCTTCTCACTGTTGATGGTGCTGGTGGGGGGACAGGGATGAGTCCCTGGCGGATGATGAATGAATGGGGGATTCCTACGGTTTACCTGGAAAGCCTTCTTTATAGATTTCTCAGGAGGCTTGATGAAAAGGGGGCATTTATCCCCAGTTGCGCCATAGCCGGCGGCATCGCTCTTGAGGACCACATTTTCAAGGCTCTAGCTTTGGGAGCTCCTTATATAAAGGCGGTATGTATGGGTCGTTCTACACTTGCCGCAGCTATGGTGGGGAAGACGCAGGAGCATCTTCTTAAGAAAAAACATGGTGATGGTGATGGATATCAAGAAGCTCTTTTTCAAACTTTCATCGAAGCAGGCGAGCTTAAGGAAAAATATGGGGATGACTTTGCAAGGATTCCGCCCGCGGCGATAGGTGTTTATACCTATTACGATAGACTTGCTACAGGTTTAAGGCAGCTTATGGCTGGGGAGCGCAAATTTGCCCTTAGCTTTATAGATAGAAATGACCTCGTCGCTCTGACGCGAGAAGCGGCAGATGTCTCCGGGATCCCTTATGTGATGGAATCGGATATGGAGGAAGCAGAGAAGATCTTAGCGTAAAGAGAAGTAGTTTAGTATCACATAGCCTGGCTCAGCTCCAAAACCACAATTTGCAGCTCACTGGGTAGGGTAGTCTGGGTGATGGGGAGTTTTGGTTTGGGTTGCATCTCGTGAATGCCCATCTTGCTCAGGAACTTGTCTACTGGCTCCAGATTTCTAGTTAACACATCTGTCTTGTAGTGCATGGGGATAACAATGCGGGGAGTCAATTGTTTTACTATCTCGGCAGCTTCATCTATCGATATCGTGGATACCTCGCCAACAGGCAAAAACAGGATGTCGCAGTTTCCTAATTCCCCTGCCAATGATGATGTTAATGCATGCCCCAGGTCTCCAAGGTGACATAAACTTAAACCTTCCATCTCTATGAGATAGATGGTATTTTTGCCCCTGGTCTCGCCCTTTTCGTTATCGTGGTAGCTGGCAAGCCCGGTGATAAATATGCTACCTATTTCATATTCCCCGGGACCCTTGACCTGTTTAGGGCTGTTGGCGATGCCTTCGACATAGCTGTGACCGGGGTGAAAATGGCTCACCGTTACTATATCTGCTTCGCGTTCACCCAGGGAATAGCCTAATTCGGGGCAATACGGGTCGGTGATAACGGTCTTCTCTTTCCCTTTAAGAACAAAACAGGAATGCCCCAGCCACTTAATTTCCACTTCGTTTATTTTAGCATCTTTAGTCATGATAAAGCGAGTTGACATTAAATAATTTACCTGTTATTATTGACATATGTCCATAATTCCTAGTGAAAAGGTGGTAATTTTTGATGGCTAGACCGGTTAAGTTGCGCTATGTTGCTGAATTGCCCAGTGCTAATTCTTTCAGACCGATGGGGATTCCGACGAATTTATTGCAGGAGGTGCGCCTTTCGCTTGAAGAAATTGAGGCTATTCGTCTTAAAGATCTGGAGGGGTTGGAGCAGGAAAAATGTGCTGAAGGGATGCACATCTCCAGACCAACATTTCATCGAGTTCTGGAATCGGGGCGCAAAAAGCTGGCTGATGCTTTGCTCAATGGCAAGGCTATTCAAATTGGGGGGGGAAACTTTGGGTTGCCCCAACAGCGTTTCAGGTGCAATAACGATGGACATGAATGGAATGTCCCTTTTGGGGTTCTGGCGAGCAGGTTGCCTTTATCCTGTCCGGTCTGTTCCAGCGTGAATATCCAGCCTGTGCCTCTTCCACCATTTGGTTGGGGAAGGGGGCGAGGCAGGGGATTTCATGGTGGAAGGTGAAGGTGACAAAAAATAGAAAGGAGGTGATAAAACATGCCATTTGGAAATGGAACTGGACCGATGGGGTTGGGACCAATGACTGGTAGAGGGGCTGGTTATTGTGCCGGTTCTGGCAGACCAGGTTTTGCCAATTCCGTACCTGGAAGGTGGTTTGGTGTGGGCTATGGAGCACCAGTGTTGCCTGGGGTTGGCTTGGGCTATGGAGCACCAGTGTCGCCCGGATTTGGCTTGGGCTTCGGGAGAGGCTTCGGGCGTGGTCGTGGTTTTGGACGTGGCTGGGCGCGATGGGGTGGCTATTATGGGTACCCTGGATGGTAAATTTACAACTTTGTTAAGGAGGTGATAAAATGTGGCCTTGGTTTGGATGGAATCCTTGGGCTTCGAGATGGCCTGGCTATGGAATGCCTTATGGGAATCCCTACGGAGGATATGGCTACGGATATTCACCATGGGGCCCTATGCCTAAGGAGCAGGAAATAGCTATGCTCGAGGAGCAAGCTAAAGCGTTGCGGGACAACTTGGATGCTGTTAATAAGAGGCTTGAAGAGCTTCGTAAGTAAAAAGGAGGTGGAAAATGCCTAATGGATTTGGAGGAGGTGGATTTGGAAGAGGTGGTTGGGGCTTTGGATTTAGAGGGAGTTCGCCACCCTGGCCCTTTGTGGGGTTAGGTAGAGGAGGACTGCCGAGATGTGGCTATTTCCTTAGCGGGACCGCAGGAGCGCCTGTGTCGCCGGGTTATCCTTCCCCCGGAGCTGTGCCTTACGGAGGCAGCCCCTATGCTGGGGGTATCCCATACGGCGGAGCACCGATGGGAACAGACCCTTATGCCGGTGGCATGCCATACGCGGGCTATGGTGGAGCGCCTATGGGAGCAGCCCCTTATGCTCCGCAAATGACTCGGGAGCAGGAACTTGATTTCTTGAAGAGCCAGGCAGAGGCGATAAGAGGACAACTGGAGCAAATTGATGCCAGGATAAAGGACTTGGGGGAAGAATGAAGATCGCTATATCAGCAACAACCCCTACTCTTGATGCCGAAGTAGAGCCCCGGTTTGGGCGGTGCCAATACTTTGTCATTGTTGACCCTGAAACGATGGAGTTTGAGGCTGTGGATAATTCCAATGCCATGGCCGCTGGTGGGGCAGGCATTGCTACCGCTCAGATGATTGCCAACAAAGGGGTGGAGGTAGTTCTCACTGGGAACACTGGGCCTAATGCTTACCAGACGCTTTCGGCAGCGGGTGTTCGGGTGATTAGCGGTGTCGTAGGCAGAATAAGAGACGCTGTGGAGGCCTACAAGGCGGGTAAGATTCAAGCCAGTGATCAGCCCAGTGTAGCTGCTCACTTCGGTATGGGTGGTGGGATGGGAATGGGGTCTGGTATGGGTATGGGTAGAGGCATGGGTATGGGACGTGGTATGGGTATGGGCAGAGGCATGGGTATGGGCATGGGCACGACTTCAGGAATGCCGCCTGTGGCAGGACCAGCTCCCCAAACTAAGAGCCGAGAGCAGGAAATAGAGGCGCTTAAGAGTCAGGTGGACATGCTTTTGCAGCAATTAAGGGAAACCCAACGCCGTATTGGAGAGATAGAGGAAGGAAAATAGGAGGTGAATTATGCCTATCTATGAATATCAGTGCACTCAATGTGGGGAGAAGTTTGAGGTTCGTCAAGCGATTGGCGAGAATGGAGCTAAATTAAGTTGCCCTAAATGTGATGCCCCAAATTCCAAAAGGCTGTTTTCCTCATTCTTTAGCCCTGGCTCTAGCACAGGTGAACTCTCAGAATCAAGCTACCCTACCTGTAGCTCTGGAGTCTGTGGACTACCGCCAATGGAATAAATCTGTCAAGGAGGTATTTATGCCTAGAGGAGATGGCACAGGTCCTTCTGGTCAAGGACCGGGAACAGGTAGAGGAATGGGTATGGGGCGTGGGGCTGGCAGGGGAAGGATGGGTGGAAATCGCCCTGGAGCAGGTCCCAGTGGCAATTGTGTTTGCCCGAGTTGTGGAACAAAGGTTCCTCATCAAGCTGGTGCTGCTTGCTATGACCTGAGCTGCCCGAAGTGCGGCGCTAAGATGGTTAGGGAATGATAGTCTCTGTTGCCAGTGGCAAGGGTGGCACAGGGAAGACACTGATAGCTACCAGTTTGGCTCTTACCTTGAGCGAAAAGAATAAAGTACAATTGCTGGATTGCGATGTAGAGGAGCCAAACGCCGATATTTTCATCCGTTCCAGCATTACTCAAAGCTATCCTGTGCTTATCCCTATTCCTAAAGTAGATGAAGCGAAATGCACTTATTGTGGCAGGTGTGCTGAAGTTTGTGTCTATAATGCCATTGCTGTAGTCGGCAAGAAAGTTCTTATTTTCTCCGAGCTTTGTCATGGCTGTGGAGCATGCTCTTACTTGTGTCCTGAGTCTGCCATTACCGAAGAAGGGCAAGAAATAGGGATAGTAGAGAAGGGTAATTCAGGGAACATAGAGCTAATCCAGGGAAGGCTCACCATTGGTCAAGCAATGGCTCCTCCAATAATCAGGGAAGTGAAGAAGCATATTGATTCTGAGAGTGAAGTCATAATTGATGTGCCGCCAGGAACCTCTTGTCCTGTGGTGGAAGCAATTAAGAATAGTGACTTTTGCCTTCTGGTAACGGAACCGACGCCTTTTGGCCTGAATGACCTTTCTTTAGCGGTGGAGGTGGTTAGGGAATTGGGTATTCCTTCCGGTGTGGTGATAAACCGTGCTGGAATAGGTGATAGCAAAGTTGAGGAGTACTGTATTAACCAGGGCATTCCCATTTTACTTACTATTCCTCTGGAGACCAGGATTGCCAGTTTCTATTCAAGAGGTGTGCCTTTAGTAAATGGCATTCCAGAATGGCGTGGGCGTTTTGTTGAGCTTTTCGAGGAAATTAAACAAAAAGCAACATTGCCCGGCTCCCCTTTGTCATTGCGAGGCTTGTCCCGAACAAAGCGAGGGAACTCGGCGAAACAATCTAGCTAGAAGGGGCTTTGGATGAAAGAAGTTGTGGTATTAAGTGGTAAGGGTGGGACGGGGAAGACGAGTATGGTGGCTTCCTTTGCAGCTTTAGCTCAGAGTAAGGTCCTGGCTGACTGCGATGTCGACGCTGCTGACCTTTACCTTCTTCTCCAACCGCAGACTAAACAAGAGCACGAGTTTTGGAGTGGACAAACTGCATATATTGATAATGAAAAATGTAATAAATGCGGGCTTTGTGAGAAAGTATGTCGCTTTGAAGCCATAGAGAATTATGTTGTTGACCAGGTCTCGTGTGAGGGTTGTGGGTTTTGCTCACAGGTTTGCCCTGTTGATGCTATTACTATGCGGGAGAATATGTCAGGGCATTGGTTTATCTCAGAAACGCATTATGGTCCTCTGGTTCATGCCAGATTGGGCATTGCTCAGGAAAATTCAGGAAAGCTAGTGGCGTTGGTAAGACAGAATGCCAAACATATCGCTGAAGAAGAAAATCTGAACTACATCATCGCTGATGGGCCTCCCGGGATTGGCTGTCCCGTCATTTCCTCACTATCCGGGGCAAATTTAGCCTTGCTGGTAACCGAACCAACACTGTCGGGAATGCATGATTTAGACCGCATCATTGAACTTTGTCGCCATTTTGGCATTCCCGCCCTGGCATGCATAAACAAATATGACATTAATGAGGAAAATTCACGCCAGATTGAGAGTTATTGTGCCAACCAGAAAGTAGAGGTTGTATCCTTGATACCGTTTGATAATGTGGTTACCGAGGCTCTGGTTGCCGGGGTGCCTGTGGTGAAGTTCTCCGATGGGAGGGTCAAGCGGGAGATAGAGAATCTATGGCAGAAGGTATCTGAGAGGCTGACTCCGTGAGCATTAAAGGGAATATAAGTAAGATATTAAGTGACTTACCTGAAGGGGTGGAGCTAGTAGCTGCGGCGAAAGCGAGGACTCCCGAGGAAGTGCTTGAGGCGGTTCAATCAAGAGTAAGAATCGTCGGGGAGAACTATGTCCAGGAGGCAGAGAAGGCTTATGAGAGTGTGGGAAATAAAGCGAAGTGGCATTTCATCGGGCATCTCCAGAAAAATAAGGTGAAAAAAGCGGTCAAGATATTTGACATGATAGAAACGGTTGATTCTGTTGAGATAGCGAAGGAGATAGACAAAAAATGCCAGCAAATCGGCAAGGTAATGCCTATATTAATAGAGGTCAACAGCGGTGAAGAAGAACAGAAGTCAGGCGTGTCTCCCAGAAATGCCGAGCAGTTAATCAGGGAGGTTTCAAGCTTCAAGAATATAAACGTGATGGGGTTGATGACTATGGGGCCTCGTTTTGGCAATCCTGAGGATGCAAGACCCTATTTCATCAAAACGAGGGGGATTTTTGATACAATAAGAAGGCTTAATTTACCTAACGTGGAGATGAGGTATCTTTCTATGGGGATGACGAATTCCTATCAAGTTGCCGTAGAAGAGGGTGCCAACATAGTGAGGATAGGAACCAGGCTTTTCGGGGAACGAGATTATATGAAGGATAGGTGAGTACTATGGTGACTGAAGAACAGGTAGAACAGGCTCTGGAAAGTGTATTCGTTCCTGGGGTGGTGCGCAGTATTCCCAGGATGAATCTAGTTCGGAAGATTGTCATTTCTGACGAGGTTGTGAGCATCATTCTGGCTGCAGCGGCATTAGATCCCGATGCTCAGGAATTTATCATGGGTAAAATCAGTGAAGTTATTAAGCAGCTTCCCGGGGTAAACGATGTGGTGGTTAGTTTTGCGGGCGCTAAACCCAAAGATGTAAACGATATCCGTTACATAGTTGCAGTGATGAGCGGTAAGGGGGGGGTGGGCAAATCATTAGTGGCGGCGCTTCTTAGCGTTGAACTTGCCCGTCAAGGGAACGAGGTAGGCATACTTGATGCTGATATCACCGGTCCCAGCGTTCCCAAAATGTTTGGGTTAGGTGGCGTTCGGCCTTCTGGCAGTGAAACTGGAATCCTGCCTGTTTTGTCTCGCTCGGGGATTGAGGTGATGTCCATCAATTTCATGCTGCCTCAAGAAGATGATGCTGTCATCTGGCGGGGTCCATTGATATCCAGAGCTATTACGCAATTCTGGGAGGAGGTATTGTGGGGCAAGCTTGATTATCTTGTCGTTGACTTACCTCCGGGCACTGCTGATGCGCCGTTGACGGTAATGCAGACTTTGCCGGTGTCTGGTGTAGTGATGGTGTTTAGCCCTCAGGAATTGGCGGCAATGGTGGTGAGGAAGGCAATTAAGATGACCCAAAAAATGAATGTCCCTATTTTAGGCGTGGTGGAGAACATGAGCTATCTCGTTTTGCCCGATAGCGGCAAGAAAATAGAAATTTTTGGTAAGAGTAAGGGGCAAGAAATGGCGAAGGCGTCGGGAAGGCCTCTTCTGGCCCAAATTCCAATTGACCCTCGGTTGGCGCAGCTCTGCGATGAAGGCAATATTGAGCGTTACGATTCAGACATTCTGAAGACTTTTGCTAGTAATTTTCTTCAGGCGCTGTGATTGAAAGTAAGGTCAGTTCAAAGCAGAATTTGGTAATTGAGCAGTATAACCAGGTAGCCCAGAAAGCTAAGTATAGCTCACTGGATAGGTGGAATCGAAAGGCAGGAGCAACAGGTGAGTCGCGATAAGAAAAGAGCTCTAGTTATAGGTGGGGTAGCTGCGGGGATGAGCGCTGCCAGTCGTATCAGGAGAAATAAGCCTGGCTGGGAAGTTACCGTCGTGGAGAGGGGGAAGTTTGTTTCCTATGGGTCTTGCGGTCTCCCTTATTTTGTGTCGGACCTGGTCAAAGATGTTCAAGGATTGGTGGTTTATAGTGCTGATTTCTTCCGTGAAAACAGGGGGATTGATGTCCTGCTGAGACATGAAGCTACCAGGATAGACCTTGAAGGTAAGTTAGTTTTTGCTCGAGACCTTGACCGTAGTCAAGGAATGAAGCTGCCTTATGATAAGCTGGTAATATGTACCGGAGCTTCTCCCTCGCGTCCCAGCTTTCCCGGCATAGAGCTTAAGAATATATTTGTTATCAGGACTGCCGAAGACGGAGTAGCGCTAAAAACTTTCATAAAGCAGGAAGGTCCTCGAAAGGTAGCCATAATTGGTGCCGGGCTTATCGGATTGGAGATGGCTGAAGCTTTCAAAGCACAGGGTCTTGAGGTAACGATGATTAAAAGGCCAGGTAGTATTCTGAAGATGTTCGACGACGATATGGCTGCGAAGGTTGAAGCTGAGCTTAAAGATAAGGGTGTTGAGCTTATCAAGAACGCTATCATTCAAGGATTTGAGGGAGGAATGAATGGCAGGGTCAGAGCTGTGGCACTTGCTGATAGGAGCTTGGAAGTTGACTTCATTTTATTAGCCACAGGGGCAAGCCCTAACTCAAGCCAGGCTAAGGAGGCGGGACTTAAGGTTAATTCCAATGGAACCATCGCTGTTGACGAAAGAATGCAGACCAGCAATCCCGAGGTCTTTGCTGCTGGTGATTGTGTAGGGCAGAGACATCTTATTACTGGAAAGGAAGTTTATATTCCTCGTGGCACTACCGCTAATAAACAGGGGAGAGTCGCTGGAGAAAATGCTTCTGGTGGAAGTGATGTTTTTGAAGGCGTTGTGGGCACTGCGGTATCCAAGATATTTGACCTGACTGTTGCCCGCACCGGATTAAGTTCCGCTGAGGCAACTAAGGAAGCCTATGATTTCATGACTTCTAAGGTAGCTCACCCTTCACATGGTCATACTTATCCTAACCCTCCGCCTGAGGATATAACCGTTAAGCTAGTGGTAGAAAAACCAACCGGGAAATTACTTGGTGCGCAGATGATAGGCAAGATGGGTGTGGCTAAACGAATAGACGTCTTTGCTACTGCGCTCCAGAATGGCATGACGGTCGATGATATAACGAGACTGGATTTAAGCTATTCACCGCCATTTGCTCCTTTCTGGGATTCCATTTTAGTGGCCGCGAATGTGGCGTTAAGAAAACTTGCTCGATAAAGCAATATTCAAGGAGGTTTTTGAGATGAGCAATGAAAGCGAAGAGCCAAAGGTGGTAGGTATCCAGGAAGTTGTCGTTGCTGCGGAAGATGCAAACCAGGTAGCAGCGTTGTATCACGATTTATTTGGTTTGAAATTTGACCTTGAATGGAGTATGCCTAACGAGAATATGAATGTCAAAGCTGCTACCATAGGGGAGACTCTATTTCAGGTAATAGAGCCAACGGGTCCTGAAGGGGTGGTGGCGCGGTTCATTAAAAGCAAAGGAGAAGGGCTGAACCACGTTGCCTTCAAGGTAACTAACTTGACAAAAATGATAGCCAGGCTGAAGGAAAAAGGAGCGCGACTTGTTCCTGAACAGCCTGTGGTTATTGGTCCCGTTTCATACATCTTCGTCCATCCTAAATCCACCCACGGTGTATTGGTGGAATTGATAGAGTCTAAAGGTCAAGTATAGTGACCTCTATTGTCTATGGCCCGGTTCCGTCATGGCGGCTGGGCAGGTCATTGGGGATAGATCTTCTCGGCACTGAAGGTAAAACCTGCCCCTTTGATTGCGTTTATTGCCAGTTAGGGCGAACTTCATATTCTCTAATTGACAGGAGAGAGTTTGTTTCTATAAAACGCTTAGCTGAAGAATTGGAATCAGTAAAGGGCTTGGACATTGATTATGTTACCTTCTCCGGTATGGGAGAGCCAACTTTAGCCAGTAATCTGGGCAGAGCCATAGAGTTAGTAAAATCTGTTTTACCTTTCCCGGTGGCTGTACTTACAGGTTCATCATTAATGATGAATAAAGAAGTGCGGCAGGAGTTGGCTTTAGCTGATACTGTGGTGGCTAAGTTGGATGCTCCAAATGAGGAATTATTCCGTAAAATCAACAGACCTGCTTCGAACTTAACGTTAAAGGATATAGTGAGTGGCATTAGCAAATTCAGGCAGGAATACAGAGGGAAACTGGTGCTCCAGATAATGTTCATTGCTGCCAATATGCACTATGCTGGCGAGCTAGCCAGAATAGCGGAATCTTTATCCCCGGATGAAGTTGAGCTGAACACTCCCCTGCGTCCTTGTGCTGTGCAGCCGTTACCGCCGCAGGATATGGAAGTTATTGAAGGGCAATTCGCCAGGCTTAGAGCAGTAAATGTCTACAAATCTCCCAAACCAGAAGTCAAGCCACTTGACATAAAAGAAACGTTGAGAAGAAGGCCAAAGCTATAGTATCAAATGGAAAAGCAAAGCAAAGGAAAACAAAGCCGCATATTTGAGGTAAGGTGGGAACTATGTATTGCTTGCGGGCTTTGTGCTCAGAGTTGTCCTAAAGATGCTATCTCATTCCTTTGGGGGAAAGCAGAAATAGACCAGAATAGATGCGTCCGTTGTGGCTTGTGTGTGAAAGCATGTCCCCAAGGAGCCATTGTTGAGAAGGTGGTTATCGAAGCCAAGGTCTTAGAGAAGGAAGTACAAAGCTTGCAGATGCAGGTGGAAGCTATCTTAGGAAGGCTCGATAGATTAACTGGAGTGAAGTAGTGAAAGGCGGCTATGTGTTAGTTATGGAACTTGAGAAAGGGCAGGAGATCTCCGTAGGTAGCTTGGGAAGGAGTTACTTTCCTACGGGCTTTTATGCTTACTGTGGTTCAGCCTTGGCTGGCTTCAAGGCAAGGTTGAATCGGCACTTAACCAAAAACAAAAAGCCAAAGTGGCATATTGATTACCTTCTTAACGAGGCAGAAATTCGAGAGATAATCCTTTGCCAGACTGAGAAAAGGTTGGAATGTCTGTTATCTCAAGCTCTAGGCGGTGAATTAACCTATATCCCTGATTTTGGCTGTAGTGACTGCCACTGCAAAAGCCACTTATTCTTCTCCACCGATAAGGATAGCTTGGTAGAAACGATTACTGCTTCTATAACCCAGCTTGGGCTTAGTCCTCAAAACTATCCTGCAGGCTCATTGATGCCTGAGCATGTATCCAGCCAAGCTTGAAAAAGTTGGCATATCTTTGCCCAGCTACTCATCAACCTTAGTAGTTAGAATTAACCAGGTAGCTGATTCTGAGCCAGCTACCTCGCATATCAGCGCTTTATGGTAAACAAATAAGATACAGGAAGGTTTATTAACAATTAGAAGCCAGGCATCTGCATGCAGTTCTCCATTTCTGCCTTTGATATATCCCTATGGGCTCCGCTTGTCCCAAAATTGTAAAGATACATTGCTGTAGTTCCTGAAGCTATTACTTTTACCGTACCAAAGGGAACTTGGCTGCTTACCCAGATTTCGCCTCCTGGTTCACTCTGAAATATAGCCACAGTAACCGTTTCCTCACTTCCTGGAACTGGGTATGTTCCATACGATATACCTGGAAGGCTTGGATCATATTGGCTGGGTGTCTCGGTCTCTGGAGGTTCATAAGAGCTCGAACCAATATCCATACATATTACCTGGTCTCCCATCTTCATCACATACTTCACCAGCTGGTGGGTGGCAGCATCAGTCCACATTTGCACGATAGTCTCTCCCTCTTGCGGGACAGCCATAGTCATTTCAAATCCAATGCAGGTCTTCCCGTCAACCGTATCTTGTCCTATGCACTCCATTTTTTGGTGAAAATCTTCGCCTTCGCCAGCCATGATATAGTCAACCCACTGCCCTTCTGTTGGTAATATAAACCCTGTATACTCGGATGGAGCACCGTCACCCTCTCCACCACCTTCTTGTCCGCCTCCACCACCTGCCCCACCACCCCCACAAGCTGGCAGCAAAGTTATTGCCAACAAAAGAGCGATTACTATACCAAGTACTCTTCTCATTCTCGCAGCCTCCTTACAAAAATTAACCAGCGTACGTTGAAGCCGCTAAGAAACTTTACTGGCTTGCTTCTCAGCCCAGTCGCCTACCAAGGGCACCTTCCACATCTTGCCTGTTCCTGCTTGAATCATCAAGATAATCCACAAAACAAAAGTCAAAATCCAAACAATGGTGCCAAGGACTCCTGAAGCAACAAGTAAGCCGGGGGAAAGGGTAGCAACTGCAATGCCAGCAAAAACTGGGGATACAATGATCTGAATCGCAGTCAATATTCCAAAGGTCATAATGGATTGCCAGGCATGGAATTTCACAAATGTGCTCTTCTTCTCAATCACCACGAAAACTATGCCTGTTATCCAGCCAGCAACGTAGCAGAGAAGCCCAGCTATGTTGGGTGCTAGCCCAATAGTAGTCTCGGATGCTCCTGACGGGGCAGGTGCAGCAGCAAGTTCAGCACCACACTTGGAGCAGAACTTAGCACCTTCGGGATTTTCAGTGCCGCATTGGGGACAAAACATTTTCCACCTCCTCTTTCTATTTCGCCCGTGTAGTGTAACATAGGTTGTAGCATTGTCAATGGGTTATGCTCGTTCATACGATTGGTGACACATTGCCCCAGGTGATACAATTCCCAAAGCCTTATGGAAGAGCAGGGTATTCTCAGGTTGAAGCCCATCGGGGTAATTCACTCCCCCTATCATGCTGGGCAAGCACCACGTCAGGGAGCTGGACGCCAGGAAATCTGCCAGGTAGAGGTATTTAAACAGTTTGAGGCAGGGTTAAGAGACATAGAGAGATTCTCTCATATTATCTTGATTTACTGGTTTCACAAATCCACAGGGTATTCTCTCACAGTTACCCCGTCCTGGGATACAAAGCCACACGGGCTATTCACCACTAGGTCGCCAAATAGACCCTGCCCCCTGGGGTTATGCGTGGTGGAGTTAGTAGCCAGGGAAAAGAATATTCTTAAAGTTAAAGACCTTGATGCCATAGACGGCACCCCTCTTTTAGATATTAAGCCTTATGTCCCCACTGTAGATGAAACGAGCGATAAATTAGCTGGCTTGAAGATAAGCGAAGATAAAAATAGAGGAAAAGAATAGCAATAAAGGAGGCAATAGGTGAAGAGGATTAGAATTGCGATTCCATCAAATGACGGTGAGGAAACAAGCCGTGGCCATATGGGAATGGCAAAATACTTTTACATATACGACCTCTTCGAGAATGGAGAATCGAGCTTCGTGGCGAGGAAAGAAAATACATCACCCCCGGAATTAACAGATCATGAGGATCCTATAAAGATGACAGCGGTGCTAGAAATATGCTCTGGCTGTGATGTTATTGCTGGGATGAAATTAAGCCCCAATTTCAGAAACATAAGTAACACTACAGAATTTCAACCCCTCGTAGTAGGGAGAGGAAAGCTAACAGATATAATTAGTAGAATCACCGCAAATTATCAACCAATATGTGATTTGATTCAGTGTCGCAAAGAAGGGCAAAGGACCAGGGAAGTCCCAAAACTTCTGAATGAACAGCTACTTCTTGTTTAAAGCAACTGTACTGATTTCAGAACAAAGGAACTATATATTATAAATTTTAGCAATTATCTTTGTTATCACTGCCTCTACAGCAGTATCTTCAATGTATCTTGATGGGATTGGCAATACTGGTTATAGGCCTTGCTTTTACAGTGCTCTACAAGGCATTGTGATTAGGAAGTGATATTGCCATCCTCAACTTGGCTCTAGATAGCCAAACTGAAACCAAGTCATATAAAACGGATTTCTGTTACTATTAGCCTTGTTGTTAAGAATGTGATACCAGGATGAGAACATACTTAGATTGTATACCTTGTTTCTTTGAGCAAGCTCTTAAAGCAGCAAGACTTGCTGGTGCAGATGAGAATGTCCAAAAAAGGATACTGGATAGTTTAGCTTCAGAAGTGCCTGATTTCCCTCTATCGAGTTCTCCACCTGAAATGGGGAGAATAGTTTATAAACTTGTTAGAGAAATTACTGGCGAGGAGGATCCTTTCAAAAGAATAAAGGATGAATATAACAAAATAGCCCTAAATCTCTATCCTGATTTGAAAGAAAAGGTAGCTCACTCCAAAGATAGATTACTAGCAGCTATAAGGCTGGCTCTCGCTGGTAATGTGATTGACTTTGGAGCGGACAAAGCCTTTGATCTCGAAAGGGAAATAAAGGATGCATTTAAGAGAGACTTTGCTGTCTTTGATTATCAAGAATTCAAAGAGATTCTGCAAGACACGAAGCAGATTCTCTATTTAGCTGATAATGCTGGAGAGGTAGTATTTGACCGTATATTAATTGAAGAATTAAATAGAGAAGTTATCTATGTTGTGAGAGATAAGCCTGTAATTAACGATGCCCTAATAGAGGATGCTAAGTTTTGCGGCATAGATAAGATAGCCAGAGTTATTTCCAATGGGTCAGATGCCCCAGGGACAATCTTAAGTTTATGTTCGAAAGAATTTTTGAGCCTTTATGAAACAGCAGAGCTGATTATCAGCAAAGGACAGGGAAATTTTGAAGGATTAGCGGGAGAAGATAACACACCTATTTTCTTCTTGTTTAAAGTAAAATGCCCTGTCATCGGTAATGATATTGGATGCCAGATTGGTGATATTATTCTAAAGTACAATTGCAAGTAAAAAGGAAGGTTATTTTCATCCTTATTGCACTAGAATAAGACGAATTTGAAGGCTTGCCTCGAGGAAGATTTTTGCAGACCTATTTGAGCTATTTACCCGTACTGTTAGCCACCGGCGTAGGCGTTGGTTTTGCCAGCGGGCTGCTTGGAGTCGGCGGTGCCTTTATCACCGTCCCGGTTACCTATTGGGTAATCGTGGATATGGGCATTGCCCCCGATATAGCGATAAAAATAGCCTTCGGGACAAACTTGCTGGTAGTCCTGCCCACGGCGATAAGCGGTGCCCTGGGGCATAACCGCAGAGGGTCAGTCCGCTGGAAGGCAGCGCTGGGTCTGGGCTCGTTTGGACTGGCGGGAGCTTTGGTTGGGGCTGCCCTGGCTGTTCATTTTCTTCCCGGCGGGGCGCTGAAGATTGCCTTTGGGGGAGTGGTCCTGGCTGGTGCTCTCTGGATGGGTTTGGATGCGGTGCTGAAATTGACCAGGGAAAGGGGAGAGCTGAGGGAGAATTTAGCCCTTCTCGCCCCCTGTGGTTTTCCCATAGGAATGGTAACCGGGCTGACCAGCCTTGGTGGCGGGATACTGGCGGTCCCTATGCTGGTACTGGCATCTGGTTTTCCGATGCATCTCGCTGTGGGCACCTCCACGGCGGTGATAGCATTTACCAGCCTTGGCGGCGTTATTGGATATGCACTAAACGGTCCTGGAGTGCCTGAGCTTCTCCCACATTCAGTAGGATACGTAAATTTACCCATCTGGCTATGTTTGGCGGCTACCAGTGTACCTATGGCGCAGCTTGGCGCTAAGGTCGCACATGCTCTGCCGGCAAAGCGGCTTATGTATGTCTTTATCGCTGTTATGGTCTATGTCGGTCTGAGGATGCTTGGCGTGGTTTAGCTAGCTTAGAACTACACCTTAAAGCCGTAGAAAGACTTTCGCATATTCTTTCTCTTCTGCCATCAGCTCCTAAATTGGCAAGTGGAGCCAACTGAAGACCCCGATCATCTTGAGACCCATGTAGAACATAACGATGATGAAAATGAGTCGTAGCTGCTTCGCCGGGAGCCGGTGTGCTGTCCGGGCACCGACCAGCGCCATGGGGATGCTCGTCGCTGCCAGGCAGAGCCAGGACCAGAGATGGAAATAGCCCAGGTGTGGTGAGGGGATGCCGCTAACTCCCAGCCCATTTACGATGTACCCGATGAGACCTCCTGTAGCGGTGAGGATCATCATGGCAGTGGAAGTACCGACAGCCTGGTGCATCTTGAATTTGAGGAAGAGGACCATAACTGGCACCATGAGGACACCACCTCCAATCCCGATAAGTCCTGTAATGACTCCAAGCAGGAATCCCATGGCAGCCCAGAGCCGGGGACTATCTTCAGGCTGCTCCTCGACCTTAACTGGCTTGGCGGTGAGCATTCTTATGCCACCAAGGAGTATTGTGGCTCCAAATGCAATTTTCAGAATCATGCCGGGGATGTGAGCTGCGGCAGTAGCTCCTCCAATTGCACCGATAAGTCCGAAGCCGCCTAGATACATGGCTGCCTTCCACCACACCGCTCCTTTCCAGTGATGTCCCATAGCACCACTGAACGCTGTGGGGAGGACAACGGCCAGGTTAGTGCCGAAGGCGAGCTTGATAGCCACGCTGGTGGAGACACCCATGGCTGTGTAGACCCAATACTGAACTGGAATCATGATGAAGCATCCGCCAACTCCCAGAAGCCCGCTGGCGAATCCTACCCCTATCCCCGTGCCCAGCAAGGCGAGAATATAGGCTATTGGCATGTCTTACCTCTTTTCGGTGGATGGACAATTGTCCATGGAGCAAAATATCTTCTATAGATCTAACAGCATCTTGAAAACCTTTCTTTTCAGGTTAAGGTGATGACAGTTCCTCCAGTCTATGCCGTACCCGAGCTAGCTCGTTCTGGAGAGTGGCAATCCTCTCCTTGAGCTCCAGGATCTCACTGTCTTCAGCCGGTTCTGTACCTTCGTTGCAAGGCTCACTTCCAGAGAGTCCACCTCCTAAATAGCTATTCAGGGCATCGCTGACCTTACCAGAGGTGCCGGTAACTGTCTCTATCCCGAGTTGGTTGAAGAAATCTATAGCGCGAGGTCCCATTCCTCCAGCAATAATTACTTGAGCTCCCTGACTGTGGATGAATCCAGGCACTTGGCCAGGGTCGCCATGAGAGCCATAGAAGGGGTTATCCACCACGCTTACCTCCTTTACTTCCCCTGCCTCCACCTCCACCAGGGTGTAGTAAGGACATCGGCCAAAGTGCTGACTTATCAGGGCATCCAGGCCGTTGCCATCATCTGACGCTACTGCTATTCTCATTTGTTCACCTCCGTAAACTTGCTGATATTTTGCTTTTCGCTCGAATCTCCATACTGCCTGTGGTCCAACCCTGCCGGCCTTTCTCAGCCGCTCCCGGTCCTGAGTGGCCAGCTCATTGCCCTCAAGCGCTTTGTTTACCAGCTCGACCACCTCAGCGGCGTATTCCTTCATACCGGCCTCATCGAGGTAATGAGTGACCCAGAGGCCATCCCTTCTCGAGCGGACGAGGCCAGCATCCTCCAGTATGCTGAGGTTACGGGAGGCCCTGGTCTGGGATATCCCCAGGGCCTGCATCAGCTCACAGACACAGCATTCTCTTTCCATGAGGATTTTCAGAATTCTAATCCTGGTCTCATCAGAGAGTGCCTTGAATAGTTTTGTGAGTTCCCTCATTCGCCTTCATCGTTGGAGCCTATATTCAAATATCCGCATATAAGCCTCTATTCTACCACTTAAATTTTAGTTGTCAAGGAAACCGAGACGCTTGGCCTAATTTAATTGCGGTTTGCTCGACAAGTCCAGTAGTCAGCAAGTTTTTTGATGGAATTTGCTGCCAGGCTGGGGTCTCTATACACGGGTATCTTTGCCTTTATAAAGTCGGCGAAGATATTCAAGGCAATCTGTTCACAATGTGGCTAGCCTTCTTCCTCTAATGTTACCTTTATTTCGTCTCCGATTCCTATGTTGAGGAAGTCAGCGGCGCTTCCGTTTTTGAGTGATATTTCCAGGTAGTCGCTGCTACCGATGATAGCCATCAACTCTTCGCCTTCAGCATAGTAATTAGTTATACCCTGGATGAGACGTCCTGCTACCTCGATAAGGATGTCTTTGCCTGGCAGGTCAGACTTTTTGATGTTGGTAATCAAGTTGCCGAAGTGGTCAACATATGAAACAGTCCCCGTTAGATTACCTTGATAGTTAACGAGCGGCTTTGGGATGGGAAAAACATGGAGAGAGGTAATTTTTTCTCCACATTCATAAGGAGATATGTCCAGAGAGAGAGCAGCAGCGACAGGGGCGAAGATGTCCCTCCCATGGAATGTGGTGCTAATCGGATGTCTCCAGAAACGTGGATCGGTAATGGCTACAGCTTCGAAACCCTTTCCCAGGGTCACCAAGCCAAGGTCTGGAGAATATTGAGCCACTGAACCTTTAGCTGAGGATAGCTCATCGATTACATAGCTGAGAATGCCGTTGTCCGGGGCGACGAACAAAGATGAAGGTGTTTTTAAGATTACTCCGCGTCGCTCACTACCCACACCAGGGTCAACAACGGCTACGTGGACGGTTTTCTTGGGGAAATAGCGATAGGTGTAACCAAGGATGAAAGCAGCTTGGAGAACGTTCTGGGGCGCGATAGAATGGGTAATGTCAACGATGTTAACCTCAGGGTTGGTGCTCAAGATGACGCCTTTCATAGCGGCAACATAAGCATCGTCAGAACCAAAATCGGTGGTTAAGGTTATTATCGGGCTCACTTCAAAAGCACTTTCTCTTGTCATTGCGAGGAGCCGAAGGCGACGAAGCAATCTCTCCCATTGGGATTGCTTTGCTTCGCTCGCAATGACATGGTGTGGTCATTTTTGCAAGATACTTTATGTAGGAGATCTAGCAATCAATACTGCCAGGATGATGAAAACAATAACTAAAATGATAGTAAGGTTAAGCAGGGTTTTTTCCACTCCTCGCCGCGAACGGTAAACAGAATCAGCTTGTCCAAAAATACCCCCGAGGCCACCACCATGTAGTTGAAAAAAAACAGTGGCAATTAAAGCTATAGCTAATAACAGTTGGGCAACACAAAGATAAGTAGGCAATTTATCCTCCTCCTAGCTGTTGCATAAGGATTTCCGTTACCACTGATGGGTTGGCTGTTCCCCTGGTCGCTTTCATCACCTGCCCAGTAAGAAAAGTCAAAGCTTGTTGTTTGCCATGACTATAGTCTGCCACTGCTTTAGCATTATTAGCAAGCACCTGCTCCACTATTGTTCTTAGCTCGGTGACATTGCTGATTTGACCTAGTTTCTTTTCAGCCACAATGTCGCTGGCTTTCTTCCCAGTATAAAACATTTCTTCAAACACTGCTTTAGCAACAGGGCCACTGATAGTCCCTTTATCCACTAAATCGAGCATTTCTACCAGAAGGCCTGGGCTTACCCTCGTGTTTTCAATATCACTGTTGGTAGCATTAAGCAATCGGCTGAAGTCACCCAACAGCCAATTACTCACCATTTTCGCCTTGTTAGTGTCTGTTAACTTCAGGCAATTTTCGAAGTAATCGGCGATTGCCTTGGAGCCTGTTAAGATATTAGCGTCATATAAAGGCAAGCCGTATTGCGCCATGACCCGCTCTTTTCTAGCTTCGGGTAATTCAGGTAATTTTGCTTTAATTTCCTCTATCCAGGCCATATCGAGAAACAAAGGAGGTAAATCAGGTTCAGGGAAATAGCGATAATCATCAGCGTATTCTTTGCTTCTCTGGCTAACGGTAATACCTTTCTCATCCAGCCAGCCTCTTGTTTCCTGAACTAACTTGCCTCCTTTATCAAGGACCTCTCTTTGTCTTTCTGATTCATATTTCAAGGCTTGATAGACTGCCTTAAAGCTGTTCATGTTCTTAACTTCAACTTTCGACAGCAATTCTTTGCTGCCGGACGGGCGAATACTTATATTTGCGTCGCATCGGAAGCTACCGTCCTCCATATTACCTGTAGATACCCCCAAATAGCGGAGGATAGTGTGTAATTTGATAAGGTAATCTCGCGCCTCTTCAGCAGAACTAATTTCGGGCTCGCTGACAGTCTCCATTAGTGGAATTCCAGAGCGATTAACATCCACCAGGCTATAATCTCCTCTATGCCACAGCTTAGCCACATCCTCCTCAAGGTGAACCCTGGTGATATTGACTTTTTTCTGGTGTCCATCGCTGTTGATGACCAGGCAACCCCCTTTCCCGATAGGGGCGTCGTATTGGGAGATTTGATAGTTTTTCATCATGTCAGGGTAGAAGTAATTCTTGCGGTCAAATTTAGTGTATTCAGCAATGCTGCAGTTTAGAGCCAGTGCTGTCATTATGGTGTATTCCACTGCTTTCTTATTGATAACCGGGAGCGTGCCAGGCATGCCCAGACAGATGGGGCAAACATGAGTATTGGGTGGAGCATCAACATAATCGGTGCTGCAGGAGCAGAACATCTTGCTCCTGGTTAATAGTTGAGCATGGACTTCCAGCCCAATGACTGTCTCGTAATCCATAAAGCTGGTGTAGTATACCAACCTGTCTGGCTTGTAGCAAATTCAAAAATCTACCTCTATGAATTCAAGTAAACTTCTACTTTTACTGGGGATATCACCAAAGTAAATCAGGCTTGGCTATTTGGGGTTGGTGGGAGGTGGCATAAAGTATGAAGCTCTTCAGGGCGAAAAGTAACTCGGCGGGTATACTTGGAAAATCCCGCTTCTAAATCGTCGTAAAACATATAGGTGATTTTGTTTTCTAAATACTGTGGATGCCCAATATAGGATGAGCTGGTTAACTCTTGCTGCAGCTTCCTGCGTCTAGTTTTCGGAGCCACAATAGTTAGCTGCCGGCTTTTGCCTAATTCGGGCACAGCTGATAGCAAAGCCACAAATCGCTCTAAAGCACTTAGGATAGGTGTATGTTCCTCTACCTCGAAGGCCCATACCGGAGTGCCATCTCCCTGTGCCCAGATTACATCAATTTGCTCAATCCGCTTTTGCTGAACTGGGTCAGCTTTCACATTAAGGTAGGTTAGCGGTTTAAGTCCTGCCAGCATGGGGTCATTTCTCTCTTGCTTCCCTATGTAGGGAACAAATCCAGCCTTCTGGCAGAGTATGGCAAGGCGATAAATATGCTGGTTGTGAGTGGTGCTGGCAGGAATCTTAGCAGGGTAATCTTCACCTTTCTCAGAGACGAATAATGGCAAAATTCCTTGTTTTGCTAACATGCTGGGGTCCTTTAGCTCCCAATTGACGCCATCATAGGAAATTGCTACTTCGTTCAGGACATCGGTAATATCTTGCCTTGTAGGTCGGTGCCCATTTATGAGTAGCGGCAGGATGGTTGTTATAATGCTATCGAAGTTTGCCTTGCCCGCCTTCCGTAAGTAGCCTATTACATAGTATCTAATGCGGGCCTTCGTTGGGATGAAGTTGCCTACCTGTCGCTCAGCCTTGATTTGCCATAAGTTATTATCGTCAATGTCGAAGTCGCTTTCAAGGATTGCCAGGATGTCCCCTATATTCTTGGAGGCAGCATCGATGAAAAGGTCGTTTTCGAAAAGCTCTGGCACTACCTCCCTGAGTATTTCCTCTGTTGTTGCCCCTCCATCACGATAAATTACCCTCTCAGCAACATTCTTAATTATATTTGCCATTGGCAGAGACATGGGCTGGGATATTTTCCTTTCACCAGACTTCTGAAAGTTGACAATCAGGCTCTCGCCAAGAACGCGTAACGGGTTTTTAAACTTGTGAAAGGAACGCCAACTTAATGGTTGGGCTACTGTATTAACATAATTGAAGCCAATGTAACGGAGCATGTCCCGAATTTGATACCACAGGTTGGTTTCTTTGTGGTGGAAGACGAGGGACAACCAGGCTTCATTCTTTAGGGCGTAAAACATCTGCTCGAAGGATTTCTGGAGTACTTCCAGATAGTGCTTTTCATCGAATTGCTGCTCGCCGCCTTCAATGGCTTCTCTTGCTCGCATTTCAGGTGTAACCTCAAATCCCAGCCAGGCATGCCACATAATGCCCAAATCCAAGTAGGCGATATGAGCACCATAAGGAGGGTCGGTGTAGATATAATCGACTGTATCTTTGTCTACATACTTGGGTAAGTTCTCCGCTGAATCACAGTAGATATTGAAGGTCTCGCCCTCACGGACAAAGTCTCCAAAGAGAGTATTGCCATTTTGTTTGGACTTGGCCACTCTCCGCACTTGGTCAGCGAATGCATTCCAAGCGTCGCGGGGAGCCAGAACTGGCGGAATCCAGTAGCGATACACCATAAATAGCCCCGAACCGCCTCCATGCTTTTTGCCCGCTTCGGCCACCCTGTAGAGAATACTCGCCTTATCTAAAGCACCAGAGAAGGCAAATAGTAGTAGCTGTCTCGCTTGTTCGTCTTGAACTCTCATGATGGTGCCTCGAAGATGGCTCAACACTACCAGGTTGGCTTTGGTAAACAGGTCTTCCACATAGCTTCTATCAGCATTAGAAGGAAGCTTTGCTCCTTTGGGATACCATTCCTTTAGCTCATAATCGCCTAGCTCTTTAGGTGAGGCTTTACGCACAAACTCCACAATGGGCTTCATTTCTTGCTCAACTTGCTGGTAGGCTTCCCAGTAGGCATTAAGGGCAACAGGAGCAAGGCAGGTTTGCCTGGTGATGAAAACTGCTAAAGGGTCAAGGTCAAGACAAACTGTGCGGCGCTTATTGGTTAGTGCTTCAATAGCAGTGACGCCACTGCCACAAAATGGGTCAACCACTAGCCCGCCCTCAGGGCAAAAATGGCGGATATATTCACCCACCACATTAGATGGCTGCTTAGTATAATAAGGATGTATCTTATAGTGCCACGCCTTCGCTTTCTCAGCGGGAAAGGCACGGCGAATTGGCTCTACTGTAGTTGGCGCTAGTGTTACAGGGCTAGTCATAATCTTGGGGTTGAATGTAGCACACCTTCTCTTTTAGTTCAATCTAGCTCGTTAGATGGTTTTCCTCCAGAGTAGTTGATGTACTATGTTAAGGCATTTATAAAATAACCTGTTAGTCCAGCAACGATGAGGCCAATTATCCACATAAGAATGGTTGTTAAAAATGGTCCTCTTGATACAACCTCAATATCAGCCACCTTTACTGAGCAATGTGTCCGTTTGCCGTCTTTGATGTTTTGGAAATCCACATGACATTCAATATTACAAGGTTGCGCAAAACTCGCTCCGCCTTTCAGAAATAAAATAGTCGACCATCTTTGACCTACCTGCATTTTTTCGACCTCAAAAGCATAGTCTGATAGTGGAACTAACGGCCCACTTTTCCATAAAGGCTCGTCAGACATAATTGGCGGCTCTATCCGAAGGATGCCTTGTTGCCACCACTCTGCCTCAATTTGGCTCTTCATAGAAAAGTAAAGAGGAATTTTATTCCCTGTTAAATATGGCAGTAATGAAAACGGGAATATTCTGTGCCAGCCTATCGCACGTGCCTCATATGAAATTCCACACTCTTCGTCAGAATAGAATTTTGGCATTGCTCCCCTGATTCTCTTCAACAATACAGCGGTAACGCCATCGCCATCAACCTATTTTGGGGAAAATGTGCAGCATATCTTCTCTTTTAGTTCAATGTAATTCGCTTTAGCTATCCTTCTCGAATAAGCTCTTGTCATACAAGGGGGAGAATTCTGGATGTGTCCCTCTTAGTTGTTCTATGCTTTTCATCAAGCTTTCTTGTGCTGGACAATGTGGATTAAGAGCTAGGTCATGTCGTCGTATCATATTGTAAGCCGCCCTTAGCATGTTCTGATTGGAGCCTCTGAAAGAGCGAGTGATATGTCTTAACTCTCCGTCAATTTTTTCCTTCATTTCCTCTCTTTTCATCTATTGTTCCTCCTTTGATATTATAGCTTATGTATGTGTATTGAGGAAATCATCAACCTGCTGGAGAGGGAATATGGAAAGCTGGAATGGCGTCCTGATGGGAAGCCGCTTGCTGGCTTAGTGCGTACCATACTTTCCCAGAATACCTCGGACACAAATTCAAAACGTGCCTTCAATATGCTGATGTCTAGCTTTGGTAGCTGGGAAGCTATCGCCTCTGCTCCTGTACAGGAAATTGCCTATGCCATCAGGGAAGGCGGTCTATCTAAAATTAAGGCGCCGAGAATAAAGAACATACTTAACCAGATTAAGAAGGAGCAGGGACATATTAGCCTTGATTTTCTTGGCTCACTGAGTATATCTGAAGCTAAGGATTACTTACTGGATTTACCAGGGGTAGGAGAAAAGACGGCTAACTGCGTATTGCTTTTCTCACTGGGCAAGCCTTGTCTTCCGGTGGACACGCATGTTTTTCGGGTAGCCAAACGCCTGGGATTGATTGATGCCAACGTATCGATAAAGAAGGCGCACTACCTGCTGCAACAGCAGCTTCCGCCATCAAAGGTTTATCAGTTTCATATCCACATGATAGAGCACGGCAGAAAGGTATGCCATGCTAGAAATCCCGAATGTGATAGATGTATATTGAGCAATGATTGCCCCGATTCGTCCGCCCATTAAAGGTAAGTGGTATAATTTTTATAATGGTAGAGATATTGCAGAGTAAGAATCTAGCCACCAAATTCCAGATACTGCTGGAAATAGCGGCAAGTCAACCAAATATACAGCAGAAAAATATTGCCGGGAAATTGCATATCAGCCCTCAGGCAATCTCCGAATATGTTAAAGAATTGATAAGCGATGGTTGGCTTGCCTCTCAGGGGCGTTCCAGGTATCAGGTGACCAAGGAGGGTGTGGACTGGATTTTGAAAATGGCGCGGCAGTTACAAAGCTACAGTTCGTTTGTGAATAAAGTGGTCAGCGATATATCGGTTTCCACAGCAATAGCTGCTGATAATTTATCGAGTGGTCAATCAGTTTCACTATATATGAAGGACGGCTTGTTATTTGCCTCGAACAAGTTAGCCCGGGGAGCAGCGAGAGGAGTAGCTGTATTCGATGCTAAGAAGGGTGAGGATGTCGGTATCTCGCAGATAGAAGGGGTAATAGAGTTGAAGATGGGCGAGGTAATTATTTGCAAGGTACCAAATGTGCGGGAGGGAGGGTCACGGAATGTTGACTTGGCCCGACTAAAGGAGGAGCTGTATAAAGGCAGGTTAGTTGGGGCGATTGGCAATGAGGCGCTGGTTACCCTGAAAAGCATCGGTGTAAAGCCGGGTTATCGCTATGGAGTCAAGGAGGCGATGGTGGAGGCGGCGTCCTGTGGGCAATCATTCCTGGTGGTTTGTACTGAAGATGCAGCTTCAGAAATAGTTCGCAGGCTGGAAGAGGAGAAGCTGGAATACAAGATTGTTGATCTGGCACAAAATAAGCGGCCTGTGAGAAGTTAAAAGTCAAAAGTCAAAATGCAAAGTGACAAAGCAAAAATAAGTCAGAAGTCAAAGATCAAAATGAGGAAGGTTTTTACATTTTAATTTGTCATTTTGACTTTTTATGTTTGATTTTTGATATTGTTCGGGATTTACTGCTTTGAGCTTAGGCTTCAACTTGGGATTGCTTCGTCACTGATACTCCTCGCGATGACAAGAAGGGGGGTGCCTCGCAATGACGAATAGGGTAACGTGTCAAATCATTTAAGTAGGTAACTCAACTTCAGGGTATTGACATTTCATTACGGGGTTATTTATACTACCGTAGTCAAGTTTACTTGCGTATAATAAAGTGAGCTTGTTTATTGAACGAAGGGAGGGCTCGAAATGGCTGATATCAAGAAGCAGATTGGTGCTTTTCTTGGCAGTTTATTGCTGATTTTTGCGGTTATATTGACTATTTTGCCTATACCCATAGTTGCCTATTCTAATTATCCTTTATCGTGCAGCGATACTGAAATAGCCAGTGCTCTGGATTACTTGCGTAACAACCAGACAATTCAAGGTGACATCGGAGGTTTTGCTACCTCAGCATGGGTGACTATGGCGATAGCCGCTGGTGGGGAAGATCCACATACCTGGAAAGTGGGAAGCAATCCCTCCATCGTTGATTATTTAGAGACACATGCCGGTAATGCTAATGTTAGCATAGCTCCTGATGTTGCACGCATGATTCTGGCAATAGTAGCTGCTGGGGAAAGCACTACAGATTTTGGTGGCATAGATTTTGTGGATGCACTAAAGACACTCTATGATGACGGGCAGATTGGTGACACATCCCTGCTCAATGACGATTTCTGGGGTGTTATGGCGCTTATCTCCGCTGGTGAAAGTCTAAGCTCGGAGATTATCGCTAATTCGGTGGGTTTTATTAAGAACAATCAAAACGACGATGGTGGTTGGAGCTGGGCTATAAATCAATCTAGCGATGTCGATGATACCGCCTGTGCAGTGATGGCCTTGATTGCTGCCGGGGAAAGTTCAGGCTCAAATGCTATCACAAATAGCTTAAATTATATTAAATCGCAGCAGGCGGATAATGGCGGCTTTCTTTCCTGGGGAGCAACTAACCCATCCACCGATTCCTGGGCAATTGACGCCATTGTAGCTGCGGGACAGAACCCGACGAGCAGTTACTGGACAAAGAATAATAATACCTCTATCGATGACTTGCTTGGCTTTCAGAACCTTGATGGCTCCTTTCCTGATTGGCAAGGCAACCCTTCTCCCTGGATTACTGCTTATGCCATACCAGCTCTTTTAGGCAAGCCATACCCTGTCGAGGTTCTTCAGCCGCAGGCCCCTGGTTCAGTTTATGTTAGAGTTGAGGGACAATCCAGCACTATCTGGAGTGGTGATGTAACTGTTACCGAGTCTGATATTACGGCTGATAATAGTGGCACCACTTATCATCTATCAGACCCCACTGCTCTGGGAGCTCTGGATGAGGCTTCCAACCATGAGGAGAGGTT